>Ga0302253_1000268_pt1 | contig 48802 bp, 34 predicted proteins | sample AAG_RA_Trp_MG_FD_193537 | JGI IMG/M metagenome (GOLD analysis project Ga0302253, IMG submission 193537) | Enriched activated sludge microbial communities from anaerobic digester in WTTP, New Holstein, Wisconsin, United States - AAG_RA_Trp | ecosystem: Engineered > Bioreactor > Anaerobic >...
TTAACATGTCTCAGTTGACTAAGGCAAGCAATGGACGCGGCGGTATGGAATTATCGTTGCGATATATTCCGGTTAAACCAAAAACAGGAAATAAACTGCTGTAAAAATAAATACAAATCCTGTAGAAATTTTGACTCATCGTCCATTCACAGGATAATGTAATTACATCATTATTTCATCAATGCTTTTACTGGTTCAATACCGGTATATGTTCCTTCCTGAATGGCTTTAAGAACAGCACCGCCCCCTGTAAAGATATAATAACGTGGACTGTCGAGGGCAACAATGTATAAACCGGGCAATAATCGTTTCAATTCTTGCATGGTGTCGCCACCGCCATATAATTTAACTGATTCGGGACTTTCGTCAATAATCTGGTCAAGGGCAATAGTACCTTCGTTGAAATAAGGCATGTATCCCATGACAGCATTAACAAAAATTGTTTTTGCCTTATGAAATACATCAATAATATGGGGCTCTTTAAATGATTCGGCTGCTACATCGAGCACATAATTCAATGATGTCCCGCTTTTAAGTTTTCGTACATCATGCACTCTGTATTTGCCTTCTATTTTGCCTTCCAATGTATCCGATTCAACAATGTAAGGGCATTCAATTAATTTGTCGCGGTATTGTTTGGAAAATTCAACAAACTTGCGTGCAAGTTCAAGGTCTTCTGCTTCAATGCCTTTAATAGAAATATTGTATTTTGCCGATAGGTAAGCATTGTATATAACACCTCCCAGCATCAAATAGTCTGATTTTTGCAGCAGGGCATAGAGTGAATCGATTTTTGTATCAAATTTTGAACCTGCTACTACAGCGATAAACGGCTTGTCAGGGTTAAAAATACGTTCAAGATTGATTAATTCCTTTTGCATCAAAAATCCAGCATACGATGGCAAATACTTGTTCACTTTTACCGTTGAAGCGTGTGGCTGCCATGAACCAAAGGCATCGTTTACAAAAATGTCGGCCAATCCAGCCAGTTGATGGGCAAATCTGTCTGCTTCTTCTCCCTTAGATTCTTCCCCTTTAAACCATCGCGTATTGGGCATGTATATGGCATCCAGATTACCTTCACGAAGTTCACGAATTAGATGATTGACCGATGTCTCTATCCCAAAATATCCATTGTTACCATCTTTGGTAAAATCGGGCACTGCAATATTTATATGCAATTTGTTTTGCAGGTAATCTACAATGGGCTGTACCGATGTACTATCGTTTATTTCTATTTCACCGGTTTTCTTATTTTTTGGACGACCTACATGCGTCATCAAAATAATTTTTCCACCTTTGGCATTGATATGATACAATGTGCCAATAGTGGCATCAATACGATATGGGTCAAAAATAAATCCTTTTTTCACTACGTTATGGTCAACGCGTACCAGCACGATTTTATTTTTCAAATCGGCTTCCTGAATTCCTTTAATGGGAAGTGTATTAATCATATACCTCTTTATTTATAATTATTTTTTCTTATTTACTTTTGATTTTACATTGCTGTTTACAATTTTACGGATGGCAGCAATTCCAGGCAATTCTTTGCCTTCAAGGTATTCAAGCATAGCACCACCGCCGGTAGAAACATAACTCATTTGGTCTGAAAGATTATACTGATTAATAGCCGCTACCGAATCGCCACCACCTACTAATGAAAACGAACCACTAATAGTTGCACTTGCTACGGCTATAGCAATGGATTTTGTTCCCTGTCTGAAATTGTCCATTTCGAAAACGCCCATAGGTCCGTTCCATAAAATAGTTTGTGAATGATTAATGATTTCTGCAAAACGGCGACGTGTCTTTGGACCAATATCTAACCCCATCCAACCATCGGGAATGCTTTCGGCTGAAACAAGTTTAATATTGGCTTCGTTGGAAAAACCGCTGGCAATAACAGCATCCGTAGGCAAATAAAGATTTACTCCCTTTAACATTACTTCCTGAATCATGTTTCTGGCAAGTTCAATTTTCTCATCTTCTACAATAGACTCTCCCGTTTTTCCACCCAACGCTTTAATGAAAGTAAATGCCATACCACCGCCAATTATCATATTATCTACCTTGTTCAACATGTTTTCTATGACACCAATTTTAGTACTTACCTTGGCACCACCAATAATAGCAGTAAACGGCGGTTCGGCTTCGAATAATACTTTATCAAGGTTTTCTATTTCATTTTCCAGTAAAAGTCCAAAATATGCATTTTTATCAAAATATTTAACAATGGTAGATACAGAAGTATGGTGGCGGTGCGATGTAGCAAAGGCATCGTTAATATAAACATCTGCCAGAGAAGCCAATTCCTGAGCAAATTTTTCATCTCCCTTTTCTTCTTCAGGATAAAAACGAAGATTTTCCAACAATGCCACTTCACCTGGCTTCATTTTTCCACACACATCAAACGTTTTTGGACCAAATAAATCACGCGTGAAAATCACGTTGCGACCTAATAACTTTGATATCAGCGGTACCAATGGAGTAAGCGAATAATCGGGTTCATAACCGTTGGGACGTCCCAAATGCGACATCAAAATAACCGTGCCCCCATCGTTTAATACTTTATTAATGGTAGGTAACGATTCACGTATTCGTGTATCGTCTGTAATTTGACGGTTATGATTTAAGGGTACATTAAAATCAACGCGAATAAGAACTTTCTTATTCTTGAAATTTACATTTTTTATTGAATTCATATATGGATGATTAACTATTTTTCAGGCTTCTAAATTAATGCTTTTTTATTATTTCAAAAAAAATATACTAACCCGAATAATTTCTGAAACTCAATTTTTTTAAATAATTAGTATAAAAGCAACCCTCCATTATTTTTTTTCGTCTTTATATAAAAAATTGACTTTATGAATAAAAAAATTTTGTTGTTTATTTTACTTTTTTTGGCTTACCATGCTAAAAGTCAAATACAAATAGACCAATCCTATACACCGCAACAATTGGTTCAAAATTTTTTAATTGGCGGTGGACTGACGGTTAATAATATTACATTTTCCGGAGTTTTATCAAGTACAGGTGGTACTTGTAATCAAATAGCCTTGTTTAATAATGGCAATACTACATCATTAGGTATGAACTCAGGTATTGTAATTGCTACGGGATGTGTAACCGATATCCCACAACCAGGCTCTTCCTTTATGAGTCAAGATTTAGGAGGTCCAGGTGTTCCTGACTTGACATCTCTATCGGGCAATACTACTTTTGATGGTGCTGTGCTTGAATTTGATTTTGTTCCATTGGACGCACAGATTTCTTTTACATATATTTTTGGTTCCGAGGAGTATCCTGAATATGTAAATGCTGGATATAATGATATTTTTGCATTTTTTATTACAGGACCTAATCCTGGTGGAGGAAATTATGCTAATCAAAATATTGCTTTAATACCAGGAACAGCAACTCCAGTATCTATTGACAATGTTAATGCCGGGTCCTATGCTCAGTATTTTATTGATAATGATGGCACTTCAAATCAACCTGTATTTGATGGTTTTACTACTCCGTTAAATGCTGTAGCAGATGTAGTACCCTGTCAAACCTATCATTTAAAAATCTGTATTGCCGATGTAGGAGATGGTGTATATGATTCGGGTGTTTTTTTAATGCGAAATTCTTTGAGCACGGATGCCATAGATATTACGGTTAGTTATTCATCGGGTAGTGGTCCAGCAGGAGAGGGGTGTTCCACAGCAACTGTTACAGCAACCATAGGCAATGCACCTACATCACCGGTAACGGTTAATTATTCTATTGGTGGAACGGCTACCAATGCTGATTTTACACAACCTATACCTACAAGCATTACTATTCCAGCAGGACAAACGTCTGCTTCGTTTACTTTAACTCCTGTATTGGATGGATTGACCGAAGGCGTAGAATATGTAGTTTTTAGTATGCCAAGTACGTGTGGTGGTTTTACTACGGATACGGTATATATTGCCGATAACTCCCTATTATCAGTTAATGCAGGATTAGACCAGACATTATGTGCTACTGCCATGCCTGCAACATTAACAGCAACCCCTACGGGCGGAGTTGCTCCTTATACTTATTTATGGAGCAATAGTGCCGGTAATACTCAAACGGTGAGTGTTTCACCTGCTTCCAATACGCATTATCAGGTAACAGTTACCGATGCCTGTGGGCAAACAGCAACCGATGCTGTGGATGTAAATGTTGTTCCAAACCCTACGTCAACTTTTACTGCAACAACCCCTATTTGTGAAGGACAACCTGTAACCGTTACCTATCAGGGAAATGCAAGTGCAGCAGCAACATACAACTGGAATTTCAATGGTGCTACTATTTTATCTGGTGGCACAGGGCAAGGACCTCATCAAATAACATGGAACACAGCAGGAACTTATACTATAACTTTATCCGTTTCTGAGAATAGTTGCAACAGTCAACCTTCGCAACAAACAATTACAGTTTACGCTGCTGGAAGTCCAAACTGTTGTACCATGCCTACACCCTATGCCGGCATTGATAAATCCGTATGCAGTTTAACCACTGTTCTTGAGGCTAATCCTTCTATGGCGGGTTCATGGACAAGTATTCCTGCTACCACTACTATTTCGCAGCCATCCAATCCACATTCCAGCGTTACTGTTCCTACTGCAGGAACGTATCAATTTATATGGACAGAATCTTTTTCGCCAGCATGTACCAACAGCGATACGGTTACCATAATATTCAATCCAGCACCTAATGTTTCCGCTTCCGCATCACCTTCTTCTATCTGTATAGGCACATCTTCTATCATAACTGCCACTGGTGCGACAAATTATGCTTGGAATAATGGTGGAAATAATCCACAAACCGTTACACCTGCATCTACGACTACTTATCAAGTTACTGGAACCGATGCCAACAACTGTATGGCTGTTGCAACTGTAACTGTTACTGTATATCCTTTACCCAATGTTACTATAACAGGAAACGGTTCTATATGTCAGGGACAATCTACAACCCTTACAGGGAATGGTGCTGTAAATTATGTCTGGACTACGGGATTTAATACACCCAGCATAACCATTTCTCCTATTACCGATTCTGATTACGGTGTTACTGGTACCGATGTCTATGGATGCACCAATACGGCAACGTTTCATGTAACCGTTATACCCATGCCAATAGCCAATGCAGGAAATGATACGGCAATTTGTGGACTAACTTATACGCTTCATGCAATTCCTTCGGTAGGAACAGGTACATGGACCAGCACAGGCAATATCACCATTAATTCTATAAATAGTCCACAAGCCATTATTACAGCAACTCAAAGCGGAACTTATACTCTTGTATGGACTGAAAACAATAACGGTTGCACAGATGCCGATTCGGTTATTGTTCAACTAACACGTATTCCAACCAGTACATTTACTGCTGATACTATTGCTTGTACGGGAAATGCAAGCCATATTAATTTCACAGGTATTTCAGATGTAAATTCATCTTTTACATGGACATGGGATGGAGGGAATGCTATTCCCGGTTCGGGTATTGGTCCTCATCAAGTATCATGGAGTACTACAGGAATTCATACAGTAACATTGAGTGTCTCGACCAATGGCTGCGCTTCTTCTACCACAACCATTTTACTTTATAATCCAACACCGGTAACAACCAGTTTGAGCAAGACAGACTTGCTTTGTAATGGTGCATCAAACGGTGCTGTTGACTTGACTGTTTCGGGTGGAAGACCACCCTATACTTATCAATGGAGCAATGGAACACCAACCCAAGATTTGTTAAATATCAATGGAGGAATATACACCGTTACCGTGACTGATGCGAGTGGTTGTACTCAAAGTAATGGGATTACGGTAAATGAACCATCCAAATTGATTGTTTCAATTACTCCTGTTCAATATATTTGTATGAGTCAGCCGGCGTACTTAACCTTGACGGCTACAGGAGGCACTCCACCTTATACGTTTTACTGGAACGGACAACCTTCGAATGCGACAATTGCTGTTTATCCAACTACGGATACTTATTATTCGGGTTACGTAGTAGATGCCAATGGGTGTACTTCTCCCATACTTCATACTTCTGTTTTGGTTGCACCTCCCGTACAAGTTACCTTATCTGCCAATACAAATCATGTATGTCCCGGTGACCCTGTAATGCTTACTACTGTTATAGAAGGCGGCGTTGGTCCTCCGTATATTATATACAATCAAGAAGGCACTGTAGTCATACCACCTATTTATATTTATCCTCAATATACCAATTTCTATACGGTACGGGTAGAAGACGCTTGTGGAACTTGGGATACATCGGGTGTTTACATATATGTATGGTCCTTGCCTCCTGCCGATGCATTGGCTGACACCTTGCAAGGATGTGTTCCGTTGACTGTACATTTTATTGAAGTGAACCCTGATAGTGGACAATCGTATATTTGGAATTTTGGTGACCAAAGCAATCTGTCTCTGGCAAAAAATCCTGTTCATACCTATACCAGTGCTGGCACTTATGATGTTACATTAACTGTTACTTCCATACATGGATGTAAGACTATAAAAACATATAACGACATGGTAACCGTATGGCCTAATCCAAATGCTCGTTTTACATGGTTTCCCGATTATGTAACCGAAGTAGAACCAGTAACCAATTTTACGAATCTTTCTACAGGAGCATTGTGGTATGAATGGATATATGGCGATGGCGATTCTTCCAGTGTAGTTAATCCCAGTCATCGCTATCCCGGTGCTGGAAATTATAATGTTATGCTGATAGCCGTTTCTAATAAAGGTTGTCGTGATACAGCCATAGCACCGTTAAAAATTTTAGAGCAATTTACTTTTTATGCGCCCACAGCCTTTAGCCCTGATGGTGATAGGAATAATGATTCCTTTTATATTATGGCACATGGCATACTGGAAGAAGAATTTACACTGGAGGTATATGACCGATGGGGAGAAATTATATGGTCAACTACGAAATATAGCAGAGATAATGAGTGTAGCGAAAAATGGGATGGTAGAGCGAAGAATCATAATATTGCTCCTATAGGTACTTACTCGTGGCGTGCTATTTTCAAAGATGATTTTTATAAAAAGCATGAAAAAGTAGGGGCAATTACGATTATTAAATAGTCGTCCCTTAAAAACTCATTTTAATCTTTCTTGTACTTTTCTTTTTTTCCGCAAAAAAGAAAAGATACCAAAAGAAAAAACTCGTCTCGTCATTGCTGACGAGATGAAATTTTTCCTAAAAACATAGCAATCTCCAGCCAACGTAGAGGCGTATTGCAATACGCCTATACTTCGTTCAAACAGCTTTTCGGCTTCCGCCTATCTCTGCTTGCTTGTTTTTTTACGTAAAAATTTCTAATGCAACATCACTCTCCATACAAACATGGTGCGTTGGGAAAGTTCACCGGCGAGCCAGACATGGCGTGTTACACTGAGCCTGTGTCCACTGAGTTTACCGAAGTGCCGAAGTGTGAAGGGCAAAATACTTAGAATATTTATGAAATTTTTGACTAAAAGTCTCGTCAGTAATGACGAGACGAGCGGGTTGAAGCATCGGTGAACGAGAATTTTTTGTAACTTTTTGTTTCGAATGACAAAAAGTTTGAAAAAAAAAGTTAACATAGTTGCAATATTTTTCGCTAAAAGTCTCGTCATTGCTGACGAGATAAATAATTTCATATAAAAACGACATTATATAATTCATATTTAATAGGATAGATACTTTTTAAAGGACGACTAAATAGTCGCTTCTTTAAAAATCGTTTTTTATTTTATACTTTCTAAGGACATCTGATTATAAGTCCATATAACAGCCTTATGCTGTATTATGAATCAGTCAGGTAATAATATGACTCTCAAAATTAGTTGCTTGTAACCATATAAAATATTCTTCCAAAAATTTTTGCAATACAGGAAATGCTTTGACAGAATCATGAAACACGATGACAGAATGGTTCACAGTGTGCTTTTTTAAATTTTCTAAAAAAAGACTATTTTTTTCTAATGGTAAATAATCTTTCGAAAGATAATTCCAAAAAACAAGGTTAACTTTTTTATGAAGATATAACCATTGCAGGGGTGTAATTTTTCCATAAGGAGGACGGAACAAGGATGTGGGTATTATTTTTTCACCCTGTTTTGCGTTTTGAATATATTTATGGAGTGGCGTTTTCCATCCGTTTAAATGTTCAAAACCATGATTCCCTACTGCATGCCCGTTAAACAGTATTTGACGAAACAAGTCGGTATATTGTGCCACATGAGTACCTGTGCAAAAAAAGGTAGCATGCAAATGATATTGGTTTAATAACGACAACACCCAAGGAGTAACCTCGGGTGTTGGACCGTCATCAAATGTTAAATAAATATTATTCTTCGTATGATTGTTCATATTCAGCCGCTGATGGTGTCTGATTCTGAGGATATACAGTTAAGAATTTTTCGTAAAAGATTTTCATTTGGTCTTCCAATTGTTTTGAAATCTTTTTTAATGAAGATAAATCCTTATTGCTATTGTTAGGCGTTTCCTGTGAGTATGTATTGGCAATGCGTCCCAGTTCATTATAAACAGTCAGAGAACGCCGTGCATCATAAGAAACCGTTTGTGCTTTTTTGGCATCAAGAGATAAAAAGAAATTCAGTTCTTGTTCGGTCATAATCCGCATGTCATTTAAAATATCCATGCCTTTTTTAATTTCATTGGCTTTAAAATAATCTTCTAACAAACCAATAACAAATACATTGTAAGGAACAGTTTCCTTAGGAATCGTTTTCATGCAAAAGTCAAGTGCTTTGACAGCCGAATCGTGTTTACCTTCCATAATCAAAGCATTGGCAAGGCGAGCAAAGATATTGCGGAAATTCATAATCATCCGCAAGTTATTTTCGTCAAGATAAACATCTTTGTGATTGATATTTCCCCAAGCATACTTATTCATTACATTGTCGTAAAGAATATCGGTATCAATCCATCCTGTCTGTCCGTCAGGATTGCTCAAAGACACAGGGGTCAACCTATATACCAAGCCATCCATACGAAAATACTTTTCAAGATTTATGTAAGCATCGCCAACAGTAATGGCAAAATTGATGGGGCGTTGCCATTTAGTATTATTCAGAATATCCAGAATAGCCAGTTCAGATTTTAAAAGATAACTTTTACTGATTTTCCAATTCAACTGCTTTTCCATATATTTTGCCTGCGATGGCTTGAGTAGTCCCTGCTTCATAACTACAGCAGAATCAACCGGGAAAATAAAGTTTTTGGCGGGTATATAATTAATACTTTCTTCGTTTGAAATTTGTATTTTAGCACTCAGGTCTTCACTTTTTACAAATTCCAATACCTTGCCTATATCCACCGGTGTTTTTATTTGTTCACTGATAGGACAGTATTGACGTCGTTCACCGGCTATTTGTTCATAAGTAAACGAAATAGGAATGGGGTCTGATTCATACTCGCGTTTTTTGGCTTGTAAAATGTACCAGTCGGTATTTAGCAATGAAAGATTAATTACTCGGACATCGGTGCGAATGCCTTCCACTTCTTGGGCATACCATAGCGGAAAAGTATCGTTATCGCCGTTGGTAAACAGAATCGCATTTTTATCGCACGATACTAAATAATCTTTGGCAAAATCACGCGACGTAAATCGGTGTGAACGGTCATGGTCGTCCCAGTTTTGTTTTGCCATTACGTAAGGAACAGCAAAAAAGGAAAGAACGGTTAACGCAATACCCGCTACTACCGGATTTATTTTCTTACTAAGCAATTGCCACAAGGCTGCTACGCCAAGTCCAATCCAGATAGCAAAAGCATAAAACGAACCGGCATAAGAGTAGTCACGTTCTCGCGGTTGATAGGGCGTTTGATTTAGGTAAATAACAATGGCAAGACCCGTGAAAAAGAAAAGCAACAACACTAATACAAAACCCTTGCTTTCACGAAGGTAATGGAAATACATGCCTATCAAGCCAAGCAAAAGGGGCAATAGAAAATAAACATTGTGTGCCTTGTTGTTTTTTAAATAATCGGGAAGCGCATTTTGGTCGCCCAGTCGTGCATTATCAATAAATGGAATACCGCTAATCCAATTGCCATGAATAACATCGCCATGTCCCTGAATATCGTTTTGACGACCGGCAAAATTCCACATAAAATAACGAAAATACATCCATCCTACCTGATAGGAAAAGAAAAATTTAATGTTTTCAAAAAAAGTAGGCTTGTATATTTTTTTTACATTTCCATCGTACCCAACCCAGTTAACGGGAATACCCTTAAAATCTGTCCATGATTTATATGCACTGACATGACTTGATTCCTGACTGTACATTCGGGGGAAAAGCATACTAAATTCAGAATCATAATTCTGTTTTTGACTATGTCCTACTTCAACATATTTGCCATTTTGCTGAATATAAATAGCATCGCCTTGTGTATAGGGTTGTGTACGGTCAAGCGGTGAAACAAATGATTGTCCATAGAATAAAGGTCTGTCGCCATATTGCTCACGATTTAGGTAGGATATCAAGGAAAATACATTGTCCGGATTATTTTCATCTAATGGCGGATTGGCATTAGAACGAATCAAAATTAACGCAAAGGAAGAATATCCAATTAAAATCATCGCCATTGATACTACAATGATATTCAAATATGGTCTAACCGCTTTAAACGTATATAAAAGAAACCAGACCAACGGAATAAAAAGTACAATAAAAACGGGTGATGATATCATCACTGAAATGCCCGAAAAGAACGCAGCAAGCGTAACGGCTGTTACCTGTAATTTATAATTAGCATCTTTCCCAGTGATGTAAATAGCATAGGTAAATAGGGCAATTAATAAAACAACTAGAAAAATCAATCCAGAATCATACGGTAATCCGAAGGAATTGACAAACATGTATTCAAAAAAACCTGCGATTTTGAATATGCCCTGAATCATCCCATACATAACAGAGGCAAGTATAAGAACAGATAATGCAGAAGCCCATAATACACCCTTTACAGTAACTTTTTCAGCATTTCTGAAATAAACCATAAACACAATGGCAGGTATTACCAGCAAGTTGAGTAAATGAATACCAATAGATATACCCATTAACAAGGCAATAAGTATAATATACCGAATGGCATGTTTATCTTTGTAATGTGCATCCCATTTTGTAATTAGCCAAAATACAAGGGCAGTAAGCATGGATGATGAAGCATATACTTCGCCTTCTACGGCAGAAAACCAAAACGAATCGGTAAACGTATATGCCAGCGACCCAATAAAACCACTGCCCAGAATAGCAATAATTTTTCCATTAGTCAATTCTTCTCCTTCTTTTAACAGCATACGTTTTGCAAAATAGGTAATCGTCCAAAAGAGGAAAAGAATAGTCAATGCCGACATAATAGCAGAAAGTGAATTGACCATAAGGGCAACTTTGGTCGGGTCGGAAGCAAATAAGGAAACAAAGCGAGCCAAAATAGCAAAGAAAGGTGCACCCGGTGGATGCCCTACTTCATATTTATACGATGTCGCAATAAATTCGCCACAATCCCAAAAACTAACCGTTGGTTCAATAGTTAACAAATATGTTATGGCGGCTATGATAAAAACAAGCCAGCCCCCGATGTTGTTTAATCGTTTATAATTCATCCTTTAAAATTTTATGGCACGAAGTTACAATAAATATTTCTATACATCATTCTCTTTAAAAAATATTAACATGATTTTAATGCCATTAATCCATTTTGTCTGCTTTATACCGACTTGTTAACAAGTTCATTAAAACAATACGCTTTGCTTTTGGTAACTATTCACCCCCTCTCGTCATTGCGAGCGTAGCGAAGCAATCTCACCATGCAGCCACTTCTTCATATAATACCAAGTTGCGTTCATATATGAAAATAAGTGAAAAGTTCAAAAAATGATGGTACTTTGTGATTTTGGGAATGGGGTGTGATACCCCCCTGCCCCCCTTCAAAGGGGGAGGAATTTGGGAAATGGGCTATTGCTCAACACCTCCCCCGTTGAAGGGGGAATTAAGGGGGTCACGCTGTTTCCTTTACTCATTACAAATATAGTATTTATACCTACTTGCTAACAAGTTCATTAAAACAATTCGCTTCGCTTTTGTTTTAAAACGGTTAGTCTGTCGGCATTGACCAAAACACGCAAATCCAGACAATCTCGTCTCGTCAGCAATGACGAGACGAGACGGGATTAGCGGTTTGGTTTTACAGACAAGATGAACAATGCAAATTAATCGGGATATTTACTGGTTATCCACGCTTCTATCACTAGAGGATAATAAAAATATTCCAGCGGATGAATTTTTAAGGCAAGGGTTTCGGGTGTATCAGTTCCTGAAACAGGACATGTTGCCTGAAAAAGAATAATGCCCTTATCGTATTCACTGTTTACGGTATGAATAGAAATTCCTGAAATGGTTTCATGATGTTGTATTACCTGTTCATGAACTTTTTCTCCATACATACCCTTACCGCCGTATTTTGGCAATAACGCCGGATGTATATTAATAATTCTATCCACAAATTTATCTATTATATTAATAGGTATCCATTTTAAAAAACCAGCAAGCACAATAAAATCAATTTCTTGTTTTATCAATGTGTCTAATATGAACGAGGATTGGTATAATGTATCCATATGAAAGACAGTAATCGGTATGTTTAACCTGTTCATTCGTTCTATAACACCAGCATGTTCATTATTTACATATACCGATACCACCGAAATATTCTTTTTTTGATTAAAATATTTCACAATGTTTTCGGCATTGGTGCCATTTCCCGATGCAAATATTGCCAGATTTACTTTTTTATTCATGCCATTAAAAAATTAATTAACTGATATTCAATATGTATAAAATTATTTCATCAAATAAATGAAAAAAAATTTGAAAAATTCGTTGCAAATATATTTCTTTGCAGTCTCAAAAAAAATTATTGTACTAACTAAAAATTTAAAACTATGTCAGACGTTGCTTCAAGAGTTAAAGCAATTATCGTTGACAAATTTGGTGTTGACGAAAACGAAGTTACAAACGAAGCTAGCTTCACCAACGATTTAGGCGCCGATTCGCTTGATACCGTTGAATTGATTATGGAATTTGAAAAAGAATTCAACATTGCTATTCCCGACGACCAAGCCGAGAAAATCGGTACCGTAGGTGATGCTGTTTCTTACATTGAAAAAAACGCCAAGTAATTTTTCAAAAAGTTGGTTTTATGGAACTCAAACGAGTCGTTGTAACCGGTATAGGTGCATTAACCCCTTTAGGGAATACTGTAAATGAATATTGGAACAGTTTAAAAAATGGTGTCAGTGGCTGTGATTTAATTACTCATTTTGATGTTTCTAAATTTAAAACCAAGTTTGCCTGCGAGGTAAAGAATTTCAATGTAGAAAATTTTATTGACCGCAAAGAAGCCAGGAAACTGGACAGATATGCCCAGTTTGCCTTGGTTGCTGCGGATGAAGCACTAAAAGATTCAGGTCTGGAACTTAATAAAGTGGATGTTGATTCGGTAGGTGTTATTTGGTCATCGGGCATTGGCGGCATACAAACATTTCAAGAAGAAATAATAGCATTTGGCAAGGGTGATGGAACACCACGATTTAGCCCGTTCTTTATTCCTAAAATGATTTCGGATATTGCTGCTGGCCAAATTTCCATAAAATATGGATTTAGAGGACCTAATTATGGTACCGTGTCTGCCTGTTCTTCTTCATCCCATGCCATTATTGATGCCTTTGTCCAAATTCAATTAAGCAAAGCCATCGTTATGATTGCTGGCGGTTCAGAAGCAGCCATTATAGAATCAGGAATTGGTGGCTTTAATGCTATGCAGGCAATATCAACCAACAATGAGGAGTATAAAACAGCCTCACGCCCATTTTGCAAAACTCGCGACGGTTTTGTTATGGGCGAAGGAGCAGGCAGCCTTGTTCTTGAAGAATATGACCATGCTATTGCACGCGGAGCTAAAATATATGCAGAGATTGTTGGCACAGGGCTTACTGCTGATGCATATCACATTAGTGCCCCGCATCCTGAAGGATTAGGTGCCAGGAAAGTTATGGAAATGGCCATTAAAGAAGCACACATTTCTCCAGATAAAATAGATTATATCAACGTTCACGGTACAGCTACTCCCATAGGTGATGTAGCCGAATTGAAAGCCATTCAGCAGGTTTTTGGTGAGCATGCCTATAAAGTGAATATAAGTTCAACCAAATCAATGCATGGACATCTATTAGGTGGCGCAGGCGCTGTAGAAGCCATTGCCAGTATTCTTGCTATGAAGTACAATATCATTCCACCGACCATAAATCATAAAGTACAGGATGAACAAATCGACCCCAAACTTAATCTTACGCTGCATAAGGCACAAGAAAGAAATGTTAACTATGCATTAAGCAATACCTTTGGTTTTGGTGGACACAACGCTTGCATTCTCTTTAAGAAAATATAACGCCCTTGTTTTCTTTTTTTAAAAAAAATAGACATCATCCCATTACCGTATTTGTTAATAATATATTTGGTGTTTTACCAAATAATATTATATGGTACGAATTGGCTTTGACTCATAAATCGGCATCCATTTATCAAAACAAGGATTATTCCATTAATAATGAACGGCTCGAATTTTTAGGTGATGCCGTATTAAATACCATCATTGCGGATTATTTATTTTTACATTATGTAAACGAAAATGAAGGATTTTTGACTAATTTGCGTTCCAAAGTAGTCAATAGAAGCACGCTCAATGAAATTGCCAACCAATTAGAAATTCAAAAAATTATTAAACATCATTGCGATTTTTCCGATAACAGTTCATCCAATATTTATGGGAATGCATTGGAAGCATTAATAGGTGCCATATTTATAGATAAGGGTTATAAAGTAGCCAAAAAGGTTATCCTTAAAAAAATAATAGCACCTTATATTAATTGGGAATCACTAATTCAACATGATACTAATTATAAAGGTCAAATTATAGATTGGGCTCAAAAACATCATCGTCATATTGAATTTATAAGTAAAAGTGATACGTTGCAAAATAACCAGCAAGGATATTCAACAGAACTCATTATTGAAGAAAAAGTTTGGGGCACAGGAGAAGGCGTTACAAAAAAAGAAGCAGAACAACAAGCATCAAAAAATGCACTTCATTGGTTAGAACAATCTAAATGATACTGTTTACTGCTTTAACATTAACTATATTTTTACCAGAAAATATTATTATTGTTAATAAACAGATATACAAAACATTAATCATTTTATTCCTTATTAATATTATTTTTTTTGAAAAAAAAACAAATAATTACCTTAAAAAAATTTTTTCTAATAAAAAATTATTATTTTTGTGCAGTAAAATTTTTATAGTGATTATTCCTAAATAAAATGCAATATGAATATTAAAAACAAGATTATCAGTATTTTAGTAGTATTTGCTTTGAGTGCATCCGTTATTTCATTCAGTGGTTGCAAAGGTGATGGTTCAAATATGGATAATTCAGAAGACTCCACAAATATTACCGAAGAATTTAACAAAGCAAAGCAAGTAATTTATGGCATTCCATCTCCAATTGAAACGGCAATGCTTATGAAACGTGCTGGTGCAAAGTATAATCAGGATTTATTAAATCCGATTAGCAATTGTGGCAATTATACTACAACCAAAAGTATGGCTTTAAATTTAGGTGTTTATGGTGCCGATTTGAGTTTTTCAAGCATGTTTGACCAATCACAAGCAAGCATTAAATACCTTTCCATTAACAAAAAACTGGCAGATGACTTGGGCATTCTCAATGCTATTGATAAAAGCATTATTACACGAATGGAAAACAATATTAACAATCGCGACAGCGTGATGGAAATCATAAGTGAAACATTTATGAACTCCAATTCATTTCTTAAAGAAAATGACCGTGGTGAAATTGCTGCCATTATTCTTACGGGTGGCTGGATTGAAGGATTATATCTTGGTACTCAAATTGTAAAAAACACCGCATCCAATAAAGAACTGATGGACCGTATTGCAGACCAGCGATTGTCTTTAAATACCCTCATCAGTTTATTGAATGAATATAAAAACGATGCCAACGTGCAAGCCGTTATGACAGATATGATGCGTTTAAAAAAGATTTTTGATAAAATTCAAACGTCTTCTTCTAAAATGCAAGTAATAGAAAAAGATGGAAAAAGCATAATAACTTCTACCACAGAAGTTAAATTTACGCAAGATGTGTTTAATGAACTTGCAGACGCAATTTCTGAAATTAGAAATAACATTATTAAATAACCGGAAGTATGAAAAGGATATTTATTTCAACATTGCTTATTAGTTTTCTAATGGTTGGTGTTTCTAATATAGCATCAGCCCAATGCAAAAATTTTGCTAAAAAGGTTTGTAAACTGGAATTGCTTCCGTATGTTCACGACGGTATATATAATGCTACTGTTTTGAGTGAAGGCGAGACAGCAGAACTTTATAAAACATTTTATGCCGGACAGGAATACCGCGTTAGCGTTTGCGGCGACGAAAATTTGCCTCCTATACAATTTCAGGTACTCGATGCCGAAAGAAATGTTTTATACGACAATAAAAAACATAACTTTGCTAAAAGTTGGGATTTTAAACTTCAGGCAAGTAAGCAACTCATTATTTCTATTCAAGTACAAACTTCCGATGAATTGACCGACCAAATTCTGAGTGGATGCGTTTCGGTACTTGTTGGATTTATGAACATGGAAAATACGTTGAGACAAGAATAGGTGTTTTTTCATAATTTTTGGTTTTTAAGTTGGAAAACTGCCTTTTTTAAGGCAGTTTTTTTTATTTTTTCAACTTCTTAGATAAATAACGACCAGTAAGCGAATACTTGTTTTGTGCTATTTGTTCTGGCGTTCCTGTTGCTATTAAATATCCGCCACGTTCTCCACCTTCAGGTCCAAGGTCTATAACCCAATCAGCATTTTTAATAATATCGAGATGATGTTCAATAACTACAATGGTATGATTACGATGTATTAACAAAGTAAAAGCATCCAGCAAAAGTTGAATATCATGAATGTGCAAACCCGTAGAAGGTTCATCAAAAATAAATAATGTATGTGGCGTGTTTGTTTGACCAATAAAACTGGCTAATTTCAATCGTTGCACTTCTCCACCACTCAACGTTGATGTGGACTGTCCAAGTTTTAAATACCCCAAACCTACTTGTTGCAAAATCTGAAGTTTTTGAACAATATCTTTTTCGTTCGCTGTTTTGCCCTCTTCAAAAAATAGAATGGCTTCTTCTACGGTTAATTCCAATAAATCATAAATATTTTTCCTTTTGTATTCTACTTCCAATATTTCCGGTTTAAAACGTTTACCATGGCAACTTTCGCAAACAAGTTTAACATCAGCAATAAATTGCATTTCAATAGTAATATACCCTTCTCCCTTGCATTCTTCACAACGCCCACCATCGATATTAAATGAAAAATGTGCAGGTTTAAAACGTTGTTGCTTGGCTAACGGTTGTTCGCTGTATAAATTTCTAATATCATCATAAATTTTCATATAGGTTAGTGCATTGGAACGAGTAGAACGGCCTATTGGATTTTGGTCAACCAATATCGCTTGATTTATCAAGTTCCAATCGCCTGTTATATCTGAATACCCCGTAGTTTTAAAACTGTTACCCAGTTTTTTCTGCATGGCTGGATATAAAATCTCATTGATGAGTGTTGATTTTCCTGAACCACTTACTCCCGTAATAACTGTAATTACATGTAACGGTATTTCTACATTAAGATGTTTCAAATTATGTAAATATGCGTCTTTGATAGTAAGGCTGTTTTTCCAAGTTCTTCGTGTTGCCGGATACGGAATAAATTTTTCTCCCAATAAATACTGAGAAGTAATGCTTTGCTTTGTGGAGTATAACATATCGGGTTTGCCTGTATAAACCACCTCACCGCCTTTTGTCCCAGCACCAGGTCCCATATCTACAATAAAATCGGCTTGACGAATAATTTCTTCATCGTGTTCCACTACCAAAACTGTATTTCCCAAATCGCGCAACTGTTTTAGCACATCTATTAATCTTTGATTGTCCGATGCATGCAAACCTATACTGGGTTCATCCAGAATATACAATGAACCAACTAAACTGCTGCCCAATGAAGTAGATAAATGTACCCGTTGTGATTCACCTCCCGAGAGCGTGGACGAACTGCGATTAAGCGTTAAATATCCCAATCCAACATTTATTAAATAATCAAGTCGGGTATTTATTTCAATCAAAATACGGGATGCTATTTCCTGTTCCTGTTTATTTAATTTTAAGGCTGTGAAAAAATTTTTGAGTTCCGTAATAGGCATTAGTAATATTTCGCCAAGACTTTTGCCATTTATTTTGATATATTCCGATGTTGCTTTTAATCGTTTTCCTTTGCATGCAGGGCAAAGTGTTTTTCCTCTGTATCGTGATAATAAAACACGGTATTGTATTTTATAAAGATTCTCCCTTAAAAATTCAAAAAATTGGTTAATGCCATAGAGGTCAGATGTCCCGTTCCAAAGCATAGAACGTTCGTCTTCGGTAAGTTGAAAATAAGGTTTATGAACTGGAAAGCCTGATTTATGTGCATTTTTTAAAAATTGAATTTTCCATTCCTGCATAGTTTCACTTTTCCAACACGCCACCGCATCATTAAAAACGGAAAGATTTTTATCTGGAATAACGAGGTCTTCATCAATTCCTATAATTTGTCCAAAGCCTTCACACGTGGGACAGGCACCCGCCGGGCTGTTAAAATTAAACAGTTGCGGATGCGGCTCTTCAAAAGTAATACCATCTTGCTCAAAACGATTGGAAAATGTATGCACTTCCCATTTCCCCTTATGATTTATACCAACATAACATTCACCCTTGCCTTCAAAAAAGGCCGTTTCGATAGAATCTGCCCATCGGTCTTGCCATTCAGTAACATTAGATTTTTCAAATCTATCTACTACCACATATAGTTCTGCTTTATGGGTCAGTTGATTTACTGTTTCCAGTTTTACTATTTCATGGTTTACAAAAGCCCGAGTATAACCTTGTTGAATTAATTGCTCTATAAAAGTAGAAAAACTTAATGGCTCCATTTCTGGTTTGAAGGCAATAAATCCCATATCTTCACCAACCTGTTTCCTTATAAATTTAAGTACATCGGAGACATTATGCTTTTTTACTTCTTTTCCCGAAACAGGAGAAAATGTTTTACCTATACGGGCATATAATAATTTTAAAAACTCATGAATTTCAGTTGAAGTTCCAACGGTAGAACGAGGATTTGAGGTGTTTGTCTTTTGCTCAATAGCAATGGCTGGTGGTATGCCACTAATAAAATCTACATCGGGTTTTGTCATTCTGTTTAAAAACTGGCGAGCATAGGAAGATAAACTTTCTACATAGCGGCGCTGACCTTCGGCAAACAACGTATCGAAAGCCAATGATGATTTTCCACTTCCTGACAAGCCTGTTATAACAATAAATTTGTTTTGCGGGAAAGAAACTTCAATATTTTTTAAATTATTTACTCTTGCTCCTTTTATTGATATATCAGCATTTGAATTATGATAGTTCATTCAATTAAAATTAAAACATCAAAGTTAGTGATTGATTTTTGAAACTTTATTATTACCTTTGCGTATTAATTGCAAAAAAGGAGGCTGCCTATACATTATTTCTACCACTAAACCAAAATGTAAGTGGTTATGAAAATAGAACAATGTTCCGATTATGAGTTAGTTAAGGCTTATATATCGGGCAATGAGGCAGCCGTAGAAGCCTTAATTTTAAGGTATAAAAGAAAAGTTTATACCTATATATATTATAGGATTCGCAACAAAGAAGTGACTGCCGATTTGTTTCAGGAAACCTTTATTAAGGTTTTTCGCTCCATTAAAGAAGATAAGTATGCCGACGATGGCAAATTGGGAGCATGGATAATGCGAATAGCCCATAATTTAATTATAGACCATATTCGCAGAGAAACAAGATTGAATACAATTGCCATGGACAATTACGAATACGACTTGCTCAATAATAAAAATCTAAGCGAAAAAAACGCAGAACATCGTATTATAAAATCGGAAACAGATAAGGAGATTCATAAATTACTGGATTGTTTACCTGAAAATCAACGAGAAATTGTTATAATGCGACATTTTTTAGGCATGAGTTTTAAGGAAATTGCCGACGAAACAAACGTAAGCATAAATACTGCGTTAGGACGTATGCGATATGCCTTGATAAATCTAAAAAAACTCATCAAGGAACATCAGTTGGAAATGGAATTGACAGAATAATTTTACAGAAAAATACTTCTTTTAAAATAAAATCATAAAGTCATCGTTTATTTATAATAAATAATTTTTAAAACGATGCCTATGACTATTTCTACTTTTCTTTATTTTAATGAAAATATTAATGGCGATGACGAAACCTTATATCCTTTAGAAGATACGGTAGAGTTATCAAATTTTTATATTGAACCGCCTGAATCGCTGGTACAAAAAACCATTCAAGCCGTGTTGGCACTTTAGTAACGGTTGTTTATTCTTTTACATTCAAAAGAATAAGCGCCTATGCTGTACGAGGCATCTGTATTATTTCTCTTGTCAAAGTGTTAATAAGAATTTTGACCATAGAAGATAGATTATTTGGGTTATTGTTTTTATGGCTTATTTTGTATAAATTTACACCAAAATTAACAAGTTGATTATGAAAAATGAATTATCTATTATGGATAATTTAAAAAATATTATCTGCTTGGCAACCCTAAAATAAATTTTACGTCTTAATAATTAGATTCATGAAGGTAAATTGGCAAGATACGGAACAGGTACGTAAGGTAGTTGATGCATGTATCAAGGGAGACCATCTGAATCAGGAGGTTCTTTACAAGGCATTCTTCGGAAAAATGTTGGTGGTGTGCATGAGATACACATATAATAAAGAGGAGGCAGAAGATATACTGCAGGAAGGCTTTGTAAAAGTGTTTCAAAAACTGAAAGATTTTGGACACAAAGGTTCTTTGGAAGGTTGGATTAGACGAATAATGGTCAATACGGCGATTGATTTTATCAGAAAAAGAAAAGATTTATCGTTTCCATCTAGTACGGAAAATGAAATGGATTTAATGGCAGACAGTACGTTTGAAGATGATGAGTTGGAACAGATTTTAGAAATGAAAACCGAAATGATTATCCATTTCATTCAACATCTATCGCCTGCATACAAGGCAGTATTTAACTTGTTTGTTTTTGAAAACATGACTCATGCCGAAATAGCCGAACAGTTAAATATAAATATAGGAACGTCCAAATCCAACTATGCGAAAGCAAAAAGTAAATTAAAAGAAATGGTTTTATCGTATATAAAAACATATAAAAATGAAACGTTTTGAAGATATTATTAAGGAAAAAGTAGAGAACTTCGAATACCCTTATGAACAAGGTGCATGGGAGAACTATAACCGTCGCCGTCGTACACAAAAAATTAAAAAATGGGGATTGGCATCAACAGTTATCATTGGAATAATTACTACTGTCGTGCTTATACTCACAAAACCTGAAAAAGCCGTTATGCCATTTCATTCAAAACAAAATAATGTTATTATTACCACAAACAATTCAATTCCTCTTAACACTCAAGTTAATGAAATAAAGACCAATAAAGACAAACAGACCCAAACAACAATTAACCATCAGGAAAATAATCAGTCAACCATAAAACAAGAAAGCCCACAAACGGTTACCAATAATATAACCGACTTATCCACTACCATGTCCGAAAACAATGCACAAAATACGTCAACCTTAAATACGGCATCGTTTACCAAAAATAGTTCGCAGGGTTGTGCTCCACTGGAGGTACAGTTTACTGCCATAACTACAGGTAAAAATTGTCAATACCTCTGGAATTTTGGCGACGGAACAACCGCCAATGAAAAAAATCCAATACATCTCTATAAAAAAGGAGGAAAATATAATGTCTATCTTACGGTTCAATGGAACGAAAAAGATAAATATACTACAGATGTTCAAACTATACAAGTGTATAACAAGCCAACAGCCTTGTTCGATTATTCATTAGAGAATAATACGGTGCGTTTTGAAAGCAGAACAAAACAAGCGATATCTCATAAATGGCTCATAGAAGATACAATAGTCAATGGCTCATATTGGAAATTTGATATCACACACAGCGGAAAATATATGGTTCAATACATAGTAGAAAATGCAGACGGCTGTTCAGATACATCCATCAAAGACATAAATGTGTCCTATAAAATGCCTGTACAGTTCGCCAATGCTTTTAGCCCTGACAACGATGGGATTAATGATTTCTTTGGACCTCAGGTTATAGATTATTCGTATTATCAGTTTACCATGAATATTTTTAATAAAACAGGCAAATGTGTTTTTTACACAAAGGGAAGTCCCGCTTTGTGGGATGGTAACGATAAGGAAACCAAACAATCCTGCCCTGCGGGTATTTATATCTATAAAATTATAGCAGTAGATAAAAAAGGAAATAAAAATGAATTTTCCGGTCAAATAAAATTGTTGAGATAAATAAAAAAATGTTAAATTTGCAAAAAAAAATAAAAATGAGAACAACTATCGTATTTGTTTTTTCTTTAATAATCGTTACTGTTTGTTTTTCTCAAAACAGCATAGATTTAAGTAAATGGTATGCCTATAAAATTTATACGTCGGGCATTTCTGATGCTCAAAAAGCCGATTACCTTTCCCGCTCGATAGAAAAAATGAACTTTGCCGTATTTTCTGCATTTGATGATAAAGATGAGACAGGGTATGTTATTCTTTCTGCTCCATACCAGATGCACGAAATTGAAGTCTATGTCAATAATTCTTTTTCGGATATTCATATAGAAAGCAACGAAAAATTAACCTTAGACGAGCATTTATTTTTAAGCATTTATTTTTTAAGAGGATTTATACCCAAGGAGAAACAATCAGACATGTTGCCTGTATTTATTAATTTGGGACCAAATAAAGATTTATCCAACCAATTATATGCTCTCGCAAAATCTATTTGGATTAAAAAATATCCCGACTCTTATAAGGCACTCACTCCTGTACCAAAACCACTTACACCCGAAGAGCAAAAGGAAGTTCAACAAAAGTTAAACAGTAAAAATTAATCTATGAAAAAATATACGTTATTATTATTTTTTTTAATTCTGTTTGGAATACAGTCTGTATTTCCTCAATGTACCAACTGTGATAACAATTATCCAACGGGTTTGCAAACCATATCACCGGGTCAAACATTAACTGCTGCCACATGTGCTTATGGTGGCGAATATGCATATTACAGTGTTACTTCGGGTGTTACCTATACATGGTCCACTTGTGGTGACAGCGATTTTGATACACAATTAACCTTATTTCAAGGAGGGACATGCGGAGGTGGAACGGTACTGGGGTATAATGATGACGGATGTTCTACTCAATCTACTATAACATGGACAGCAACCTTTACAGGAACGGTAACAGTATTAGTAAGCCAGTATAATTGTGCAAATAATTCTACTTGTATGACGGTTAACTGGAGTGCTACGGGTGGTGGAGGTGGAGGTGGTGGTGGAGCAGATTGTGCCAATGCCGACCCTTTTTGTACAGGTACTACCTATAACTTTCCCATGCAAACCGATAATGGTTCAGCGGAGGCTGGTCCACAATATGGGTGTTTGTGTACACAACCCAATCCCGTTTGGTATTATTTGCGTATTTCCAATTCAGGACCTATCGGAATCACTATTTCAAGTACGTGTGGTGATATAGATTATGCTGCATGGGGGCCTTTCCCTTCTTTAACTTGTGCATCTTCTGACCTTACCAGTATAAACACAGTTTGTGGCGGAAATTATTCAGCTCCCAGTGGCAATATGGTTGATTGTGCATACAGTACAGCCGCAACTGAAATATTAACTATTTCTAATGCATTGGTGGGTCAATATTATTTATTATGTATTACTAATTTTGCCAATTGTGTAGGAAATTGTGTATTCTCGCAGACAAGTGGTACGGGTGCTACCGATTGCAGTATAGTAACATGTACTATTTCCAGCCTTACGGCTACTCCTTCGGCATGTAATCCAAGCACCAATACCTATTCTGTCAGTGGAACTATTGTGTTTAACGGCCAACCTACTACGGGTACGTTAGTAATTACTGATAATGCAGGAAACAGTCAAACGTTTAATGCACCCTTTATCAGTCCGATAACATATACCATAACTGGAATTACAGCCAATGGTGCAGCCCATACTATTACAGCACAATTCAGTAATGCTCCTTCCTGCAATTTTACTATTAATTATACAGCACCACCAGCTTGTAATACATGTACAGCAAATGCCGGTTCCGACCAAACTGTTTGCGGGTTGTCGGGGACTTTAGCAGCAGTGTTAGGTGCAGGCTATCCTACACATTCGTGGTCGCCACAAGCAGGCATCTCATTTTCCGATGCTACTTCGCCTACAACAACTATTACGGCATCTGCACCCGGTACTTATACACTTACCTGGAACGTTACCAACACCTCAGGTGTTTCTTGTTCTGACCAAATGGTAATCACCTTTGTACAACCTGTTGCAGGATTTACATATAATGGTAATCAATGTCTTACGGGAAACAGTTTTAATTTTACCAATACTGGAACTTCTTCCGGTGCAACCTATTCATGGTCATTTCCCAGTGGAACTCCTTCCTCTTCAACTTCGCAAAACCCCTCAGGCATAACATGGTCTTCGCCAGGTGCCTATACAGTAACACAAACAGTAACCATAGGCTCTTGTGTTGCAACTTATACACAAACGATTACTGTTTACCCAAATCCCACGGTAACCATCACCCCTACAAATGTTTTGTGTTTTGGTGCTTGTAATGGAAGTGCTATTGCTTCCGGCTCAGGTGGAAGCGGTTCATATTCCTATAACTGGTCTTCCGGGCAAAACACTGCAAGTATTACAGGGTTATGTCCCAATACTTATACTGTAACCGTAACAGATGCGTATGGCTGTAAGGGAACTAATTCTGTAACCATTACACAACCAACCGCATTAAACCTGGTACCTACACGCACTAATCCTACCTGTAATGGACTTTGTAATGGAACAGCCAGTGTTGCCGTATCGGGAGGTATAGGACCATTCAGTTATCTTTGGAGTAATTTGGGTACTTCTTCTACAATTAGTGGATTATGTGCTGGTACTTACACAGTAACGGTTACAGATAATGCATCACCAGGCTGTACACAAACGGCTAATGCAATTTTAACAGACCCACCGGCAATGGTATTAAGTACTTCAAAAACCGATGCCACCTGCGGAGCCAATAATGGTTCTGCTACAGTAACGATTACTTCTGGCGGTTCTCCAAATTTCAGTTATACTTGGTCTAACGGTTCGACTACCAATAATACGGCTGCCACAACCAATACTATTACTAGTATTGGAGCCGGTTCTTATACAGTAACGGTAACGGATGCCAATGGTTGCTCTAAAACTATTACTGTAAGCGTTGGAAGCACAGGTGCACCTACGATTACTATTACATCAAGTACAAATCCTTTGTGCAATGGACAATGCAACGGTAGTGTTACGGTGTCATTAGGTGGAACATTAAATCCTCCGTACAGTTATTTATGGTCTAATGGAGTAAATATCAGTGGAACAACTTCTACAACCAATACCAACAATACCCTTTGTAATGGCACAGCGTCAGTTACTGTTACGGATAATCTTGGCTGTAATGCGGTAACGAGTGTTAATATGATACAACCAACATCAGTAACGGCTGTTACGTCAGTGGTTAGTGCACATTGTAACCACAACGACGGTTCAGCCACGGTTACAGCAGGAGGAGGAACACCGGGATATACCTATTTATGGAGTGTTTCGGCAGGAAGCCAAACTACAGCAACTGCCAACAATCTGACACCCGGGACATATTCTGTTACTGTAACCGATACTCAAGGATGCACAAACATAACCAATGCAACAGTAACAAATCTTTCGGGTGTTGTTGCTTCTATTTCGGGACAAACCAATGTTACCTGTAATGGAGGCACCAACGGAACGGCTACCGCCTCTGGAAGTGGTGGAAGTGTACCTTATTCGTACTTATGGAGTGCTTCAGCAGGAAGTCAAACGACACCAACGGCTGTCGGCTTGTCCGCAGGTTCTTTTTCTGTTACTGTTACTGATGCCAATGGATGTACTTCTACGGCAAATGTTACCATAACTCAACCTACTACGGTAACAGCGAACATTTCAGGTTTTACACCTGCTCTATGTAACGGCGCCTGTAATGGAACTGCTACAGTTGTAGGCGGCGGTGGAACATCACCCTATACCTATACATGGTCAAATACACAAACAAGTACTACGGCTACCGGTTTATGTGCTAGCACTTATAATGTAACAGTAAAGGATGCAAACAATTGCTCCGCAATTACTTCCATAACTATTACACAGCCTACGGTGCTAACCGCTTCAGCAAGTTCTACTTCTGCTCATTGTGGTCACAGCGATGGAAGTGCCTCTTCTTCTGCCACAGGTGGCACATCACCTTACAGTTTTGTATGGAGCAGTGGTCAACTTACACAAAATATTACCGGTATTTTACCGGGTACTTATATCGTAACCGCAACCGATGCCAACGGTTGTACTGCTGTTGCCAATACTGTAGTAGGGAATTTACCAGGCGGTACAGCCTCTATTGTTACTATAAATTATACTACATGTAATGGCTCTTGCGATGGTTCAACTTCCATTTCCATGTCGGGTGGAACCACTCCTTATACATATTTATGGTCCAATGGAGCCAACACACCCTCCATTTCGGGTTTATGTGAAGCCATATACAGAGTAACGATTACGGATGCATCTGGTTGCACGGTGGTTGATTCTGTTGATATTAAATCTCCCACTCCTATATCATTAACTTTTGCCGTAAACGATATTCATTGTTTTGGACAATGTAATGGAAAGATTACAGTAACACCGTCTGGTGGAACATCACCCTATACTTATGCGTGGAGTAATACGTGTGCACTTCCTATAGATTCTAATCTATGCAGTGGGAATTATACGGTTACTGTAACCGACAGCCATGGATGTACCAATACAGGAAGTCGAACTATAAGTACTATACCTCCCATGTCATTATCGGCTGTTTCTACCGATGCCAATTGTAATCAATCAAACGGCGCTCTCGATTTAACGGTTACCAATGGTGCAGCACCATTTACCTATCAATGGTCAAATAGTCAAACAACGGAAGACTTGTCAAACATACCTGCGGGCGTTTATAGTGTTACTGTTGCCGATATAAAAGGATGTACTGTTACTGGAACATATACTGTTGCAAATATTAATGGTCCATCATCCAGCATTTCTTCTGTTACCCATGTCAGTTGTAATGGATTTTGCGATGGAATTGCAGTTGGCCAGGTTACCGGTGGCACTCCACCATTTTTATATTCATGGAGTAATGGTCAGATTGCTCAAACAGCAACGGGATTATGTCCAGGAACATACACGTTTAGTGTAACCGATGGTGCAGGGTGTGTATCCACCTCTCATGTAACCATAACCCAACCTACTGCGTTAAATATATTAACTATTTCTGGTACCAATCCTTCTTGCAATGGCGATTGTAATGGTACTGTTTCGGTTAGTGTAGGAGGTGGAACTACCCCTTATACTTATCAATGGACAGGTGGAAGCCCCTTCGGAGGATTAACTCCGACTGCAGCAACAACTAATGGAATTTGTAATGGTGTACTCACTGTTACTGTTACCGATGCACATGGCTGTACAGTCAATGGTTCAACGGGTGTAGTAGAGCCTGCTATATTATCCCTTGTTCCCAGTTCAACATCTGAATCATGTTCAGGAGCCAATGATGGAAGTGCCTCTGTTACACCAGCAGGAGGTACAATCCCTTATACATATCAGTGGTCTGCCAATACAGGTGGGCAGACATCATCTACTGCTCATAATCTGGGTGCAGGAAATTACTCTTGTACGGTTACGGATGCACATGGATGCACGGTTAACATTCCTGTCGCTGTTACAGGACCCAATCCCTTGGTTTTTTCTAATATAACCAGTACCGATATTCCATGCTATATGGCTAATAATGGAACTATCTCTGTAAATATCAGTGGTGGTACTCCGCCATATACTTACTATTGGACCAATTCTATTGGTACTTTTTCTTCCTCAAACCAAAATATTGGTAATTTACCAGCAGAAACTTATTTCCTAACCGTTACTGATTCGCATGGTTGTTTTATTACTACTACTGTTGTTATTAATCAACCACCTGCATTAACGTTAAATACTATTAAAACAGATGAAACATGTTATCAATTTTGTAATGGAACCATTCAGGCAAATGTAAATGGTGGACAAATTCCCTATACCTATTTATGGACGAACAGTCAAACAACCCCTTCACTTCAAAATCTATGTCCTGGAAATTACGGCATAACTGTTACCGACTATAACGGGTGTACCGTTTCTTCCAACGTTACCATTACAGGTCCGCCCTTATTACAAATAGATGTAGTCAGTGTTGTCCCTGCAACATGCGGACAATCTAACGGAGAAGCGACTATTAGTTTTCAGGGTGGAACCACAGGTTATAGCATTCAATGGTCAACAGGTGGAAATACTGTTCATGAAACAGGCATGCCAGCGGGCAATCATACAGTAACTTTAATTGACCAAAATGGCTGCGTAGCAACTCAACAAGTCGCCATTCAAAATCTGAACGGTCCATCCATAACTTCAATTACAGCAACACCTGTTTCCTGTGCAGGATATGCCGATGGTGTTGCCATAGTAAGTTATACACCATCAAGCCCCCCAGCACCGCCTTATATAAGCACATGGAGCAATTCCATGACGGGTGATACCATAACAGGATTAGCCGGTGGAGTATATTATGTTACAGTACAAGATGCCGTGGGTTGTGTAACTGCTGGAAGTGTTGTAGTTCAAGAACCAACAGCATTTGTCTCTGTCGTATCAAGTACTACTCATAATCACTGTTATGGAGAATGTATAGGAACAGCCAGTATATTAGCAGGAGGAGGCACACCGCCTTATACATATTCATGGTTAGGTATTGGACAAACAACTTCAAACGCTACCAACTTGTGTGCAGGAACATATTCTGTAGTTGCTTTGGATAGTAGAGGTTGTAGCAGTACAAATACAGTGGTCATTAATGAACCACCTGCCATTGTAGTAAATGGCACTGTAACTGATGTTATATGCAGCGGTGGCAGCAGCGGTGCTATTTCTGTTACAGTGAGTGGAGGTACACCGGTATATCAATATGTATGGCAACCCCCTGCTTATGGAACAACTTCCAATGTTGCCAATTTACCCTCTGGTACCTATTCGGTTATTGTTACCGATAGTTGGAACTGTACTACCCAAGCAAGTTTTACTATCAATCAGCCAGACCCAATATTAGTTTATACAAGTTCTACTCCTTCACATTGTGGTAGTAATAATGGCACAGCGACTATTGATTCTGTAACCGGTGGTATTCCTACTTATACCTATTTATGGTCGCCCGGTAATATGAATACGACAACCGTTACCGATTTAGCAAGTGGCATTTATCAATTAATAACTACAGATGCCAATGGCTGTACTGTTATAACACCCGTACCTGTGGGTGAAATTTATCCCCCCAATCAAATTACATTCACACATACCAACGCCTTGTGTTATGGTAGTTTTGACGGTTCAGCAACAGCTACTGTAGCCGGTGGATTATCTCCTTATACATTCCAGTGGAGTGATGGTCAAACCACACCCACAGCTACCAATCTCGGTGCAGGAACTTATACAGTAACTGTTACCGATGACAACGGTTGTACTATTGCCAATTCAGTTATTATTTCTGAACCCAATCCTGTTATAGCCATTGCCAATGGCAGTGATACTATTTGTATGGGGAATTACAGTGTTAATATTACAGCCAATGCAACAGGTGGCACACCTCCCTATTCATTTCTGTGGAGTGGTCCCAATTTATCTACTCCCACCTCACAAGTACAACTTGTATCGCCAGATACAACCACCAATTATTTTGTGAATGTATATGATGCTAATGGATGTGCCTCTTCTTCCCCAGCCAGCGTAATGGTTTACGTATATCCTCCTATAACAGTAAGTATTTCAAATGATGTGGATATTTGTAAAGGCGATTCTTATTCCATAAATGTAACCGCACAAGGAGGTAAACCCCCATACTCCTACATTTGGAACATAGGCACAGGCAATCCCAATGTGGTTTCACCTATGGATACAACAACCTATATTGTACAAGTACATGATGCCTGTGGTACACCACCTGCCATTGATTCGATGATTATTTTTGTTCAAATGCCACCAAGTATTGTAAGAGGTCCTGTTTCGCAAAAAGGATGTGTTCCTTTATTGGCAACTTTTGATTGCATGGTTGACCCGCCCTATCCGGCACCTGCTTACTTATGGAATTTTGGTGACCCAAGTTCAGGCATGTTAAATACTTCTACCGACAGTGTTTCTTCTCACTATTACAACTTATCTGGAAATTACAATGTGACGTTGACACTCACATCTGCTTATGGTTGTAAAACTATTCAAACGTATTATGATTTAATTCAAGTGTATCCCTTCCCTGTGGTAGATTTTACTTATAATCCTACTGAAAATCTAACCCCCATTAATGGCGATGTAAATTTCTCGGCTCAAACAGAATCAAACTGTCAACTTGTTTGGCAATTTGGTGATGGTGCTACGGCAGCAGGCGTGTTAAACCCATTGCATACCTATACGCAACCGGGCGTTTATCCTGTATTACTTATTGCTCGAAACAGTGAAGGCTGTGCCGATACAGCGTTGCATTATATTAAAATCAATGAAATATACACATTGTGGGTACCAACAGCATTTACTCCGTGTAGTGGAAAAGGCAATGGATATTTTTATCCGCGAGGCTTAGGGATTGATTCGAGTGATTACTATTTAGCCATTTTTGACCGATGGGGGCAATTGGTTTTTGAAACACACATACTTCCACCTGCTACTAATTTAACGCCTACCGAAACCATTTCCATGTCTTTATCACAACTCAACTGGGAACCCGGTGGTTGGAATGGCGGATATAAGAATGACCTCTCCAAAATAGTTCCTGTGGGTACTTATACATGGTATGTTAGAGTTAAAGAAAAAGATACCGGTTATATTCACGAAAAAACAGGACCAGTAACCGTTATTAGATAATATTTTCTTTCCAACACGAAGAAAGTTATTTTCCCTTTCATCAAAAAGATTTGTAATTTTGATGTTTTAAAATAACATGGCTGTCGATTCAACACCACTCATGCGACAATACAATCACATCAAGGCACAATACCCTGATGCTATTTTGCTGTTTCGCGTAGGTGATTTTTATGAAACATTTGGTGACGATGCGGTAAAAACATCCTCTATACTTGGCATTACTCTTACCAGCCGAAATAACGGTTATGCATCCGAAATGCCACTGGCCGGATTTCCCTATCATGCTTTGGATACTTATCTGCCTAAACTTGTACGAGCCGGACAGCGTGTTGCCATTTGTGACCAACTGGAAGACCCTAAACTTGCAAAAACCATTGTCAAACGAGGTGTTACCGAATTAGTAACTCCAGGTATTGTAACCAACGAAACAGTTTTAAATACCAAAGAAAATCATTTTTTGGCATCTATTTATTTTGACAAGAAATTGTTTGGCATTGCTTTACTCGACATTTCTACCGGTGAGTTTTTGGTGAATGAAGGCTCTGAAGAACAAATTGAAAAATTACTGCAATGTTTTCAGCCCAAAGAAGTGTTGTACGAAAGAAGTAAACAAGAGCATTTTTCTGCATGGCTGGGTCAACAATATTATCTGTATAAATTGGATGATTGGTATTTCACGTTTGAAACGGCTTCGGAACGTTTATGCAAGCAATTTAATGTACAATCGCTAAAAGGTTTTGGTATTAATGATTTTACTGTTGCCATTTCAGCTGCCGGTGCCGTTTTACAATATTTAAACGCTACGCAACACGACAAACTGCAACATATTTCTCACATTTCTCGCTTAAATAATGAGGAATACGTGTGGATAGATAAATTTTCCTTACGTAATTTAGAGTTGTTATTTTCTTCTAATGAAAATGCCAAAACGCTGGTAGATGTCATAGACAAGACCCAGACACCTATGGGTTCACGTTTGCTGAAGCGATGGATAGCCTTCCCTATGACGGATATTCAACAAATTCAAACAAGACTTAATGCTATAGATTTTTTTCTTCAAAACGAGCAAATTGTTAATACCCTATCTGAACAATTGAAACAAACAGGCGATTTGGAACGTCTTGTATCAAAAATTTCTATAGGTAAGGCAGGTCCCAGAGACGTATTACAAATAAATAATGCCTTAATAGCAATAAAGCAGATTATTCCACTTTTTCCTATAAATTCACCTTTGGCATTATTGGTAGAACAGTTAAACGAATGTTCTTCCCTTGCTGAAAAAATTCAAAAGCAAATTAATTCTGAGGCACCCGTCTTTTTAAACAAGGGGGACGTTATTTGTTCTGGTGTTCACAGCGAACTGGACGAATTGAGAGACATACTGTATCATAGCCATGAATATCTGAATCAACTCCAAATAAAGGAAAGCCAACGTACTAATATTCCTTCTTTAAAAATAAGTTTTAATAATGTATTCGGATATTATATTGAGGTTCGAAATACGCATAAAGATAAAGTTCCAACGGAATGGATTCGCAAGCAAACACTGGTAAGTGCCGAACGATACATTACTCAGGAATTGAAAGAATATGAAGAAAAAATTTTGGGTGCCAAAGAAAAAATTTTAGAAATTGAAAATCAACTGTTTCAAAAACTATTGGCAGAAATTCTTACGTTTGTACCAACACTTCAGTTAAATGCAACGATTTTGGCACAGTTGGATTGTTTATTATCTCTGGCCACTGTAGCCAAAGAAAACAATTATTCCAGACCAGACATCAACGAGAGTTTTATAATCGACATAAAAGAAGGCAGGCATCCTGTAATAGAAAAGCAACTACCACCCGACAAACCATTCATTCCAAATGATATTTATCTTGATTCCGAGAATCAGCAAATAATTGTTATTACAGGTCCAAACATGTCTGGTAAATCGGCATTGCTGCGACAAACAGCCATTATTGTATTACTGGCACAAATGGGTTCGTTTGTACCTGCCAAAGAGGCTCATATAGGACTTGTAGATAAAATATTTACCCGTGTAGGTGCCAGCGATAACATTTCTCAGGGTGAAAGTACTTTTATGGTTGAAATGATTGAAACGGCTACTATTCTAAATAATTTGTCGCCACGCAGTTTGATTTTGCTTGATGAAATTGGACGAGGTACAAGTACCTACGATGGTATTTCTATTGCATGGGCAATTGCCGAACATATTCACGAACATGTAAACGGAAAACCAAGAACGCTATTTGCTACGCATTATCACGAATTGAACGAAATGGAAAAATCGTTTGAACGAATAAAAAATTTCCATGTAAGTGTGAAGGAAATAAATAATCAGGTTCTTTTTTTGCGAAAACTGCTCCCTGGTGGAACCGAACACAGTTTCGGCATTCATGTGGCTGAAATGGCAGGTATGCCTAAAAGTGTACTTAATCGTAGCAAAGATATTCTAAAACAACTCGAAAAAGGCAATTCAAAAAATGAATTATCAAAGCCGGTAGATAAAATTGCCGATGAACGTGAAGGCTTTCAATTGTCGATTTTTCAACTGGATGACCCTGTACTTAAGCAAATACGCGACCAAATCAAAAACCTTGACATCAATAATCTTACTCCCATAGAAGCCCTAAACAAACTAAGCGAAATAAAAAAAATTACAGGATTGTAAGCCCATTTGATACCTATACTTTATTCAAAAGCAATGAAAATAAATATTATTGCTTAAAAAAATAATACGGATACACACCATTAATTAAAAAAAGTATTACCTTTGCAGCAAATTCAGGGAGATTTTGGTAAACAGGGGACAATGTTTGTCCCCTGTTGCTTTAAATATAAATAAAATGAAAGAGACTATTCGCAAAATAGCAGAACAGACTCCTTTGACAAAAAAAATGAACGTTTTTGATGTTGTCAAAGAAGGAAAGGACTCGTATGCAGTATATATCGAAAGTCTTGACGGCATTACCATTGACGATTGTTCTACAGTATCAAAATATATAAGAGACCACCTTCCAGAAAATACTCAGATTGAACTAACGGTATCGTCGGTAGGACTTGATAAACCACTTCGCTCGCCCATTCAATTTCAACAAAACATAGGACAAACGGTTGAAGTTGAAACATCGGAACATAAAAAAGTTACAGGGACACTTATATCCTATACACCCGAATTTATAATTGTATCGGTAAAGGGGAAAAAGAAAGAAACCAAAGAATATCAATTTAATTTCAATGAAATAAAAAAAGTAAGAATAAAATTGTTTTAATTATGAAAAATTTGAACTTAATGGAGTTTTTTGCTGATTTCAAGGAGCAAAAAAATATTGACAGACCCACACTGATGAAGATATTGGAAGAAGTGTTGCAAAATGCGTTAAAACGAGAATACGGTTCATCCGACAATTTTAACATTATTATCAATCCAGATAAAAACGATTTTGAAATATGGCATAATCGCATTGTTGTTGCAGATAAGGATTTGGAAGACCCATTAAAGCAAATTCCCTTGTCGGAAGCCCAAAAAATAGATAAAGATTATGAAATTGATGAAGAAGTTTCGGAAGCCGTTGACATTAATTCTTTCAACAGGCGTACTGTTTTATCCATGCGTCAGACCTTGCAAGCCAAAATACTGGAATACGAAAAAAGTAATGTATTTAATAAATATAAGGAAAAAATTGGTGAAATAGTATCGGGTGAAGTTTATCAAATATGGAAAAAAGAACTATTATTATTGGATGATGAAGGGAATGAACTGATATTACCACGCAGTGAACAAATTCCAACGGACTTTTTTCACAAAGGCGATACGGTTCGCGGAGTACTGATAAAAGTAGAAATGAAAAACGAAATGCCGTATATTATTGTATCACGAACATCGCCAGTATTTTTGGAACGACTGTTTGAATTGGAAGTACCTGAAATATATGATGGACTGATTACCATAAAAAAAATTGTTCGTATTCCGGGTGAACGCGCCAAAATTGCGGTAGAATCGTACGATGAACGCATAGACCCTGTAGGTGCCTGCGTAGGTGTTAAAGGGTCTCGTATTCATGGCATTGTTCGCGAACTGCGAAATGAAAATATTGACGTTATTAATTATACTTCGAATACAGCATTGTATATTCAGCGTGCTCTTAGTCCTGCAAAAGTTTCGGACATTAAGGTTTATGAAAACGAAAAACATGCCGAAGTTTATCTTAACCCCGACCAGGTTTCGCTTGCTATTGGCAAGGGTGGCTTTAACATTAAACTTGCCAGTCAACTTACCGGATATGAAATTGATGTATTCCGCAACCTTGTAGAAGGCGAAGAAGAAGATATTGATTTGTCCGAATTTACAGACGAAATAGATGAATGGGTTATTGAAGAATTAAAGAAAATTGGATGCGATACAGCAAAAAGTGTTTTGAAATATTCGCCCGACGAATTAGCCCGATTAACCGATTTAGAAGATGAAACTATTCAACAACTTATTGACGTTATTAAAGCAGAATTTGAATCATAAGAAATTTGTATTTTTACCGATATTCTAATTAAAGAAAGTGTATGCCAGAAACTAAATCATTACGCCTAAATAAAGTAGCAACAGAATTAAATGTTGGAGTTGAAACTATTGTCGAATTTCTTAAAAACAAGAAGCATTTTGACATAGAAAACAATCCCAATGCAAAAATAACGCAGGAAATGTACGATGAACTACTTAAGGAATTTAGTTCTGACAGCAATTTGAAAAAAAAATCAGAATCCATAGAAATTTCTACCGAGAAATCGCGTAGTATAACCATTGATGACGTAAACACTACCAAAGAACAACTTTCTACCAAAAAAGACGAGGAAGAGGAAGAAGAAGATATTATTCTTCAAAAACCGATAATATCAGGTCCAAAAATTGTTGGCAAGGTTGAACTGAATTCGCCTAAACCCAAGGAAGAAAAAAAAGAACCTGCTCCTGAAATTAAACCAACATCGACTCAACCAAAAAACAAAAAAGAAAAAAATAAGACCGAATCATCGCCCACATCGGAATTTATTGAAACCGAAATTCCTCAACTTAAAAATCTCAACGTTATTTCTCGTGTCAACTTAGAAGAAGAAAAAAAACACTCCAAAAAATCAGAAAAAAAATATAAAGATAAAAAAAGCCATTCCAAAGAAAAGAGTCAAAAAATAGAAGAAACGAAAGTTTTACCAGCGTTAGAAGAAGAAAAACGTGAAAAAGAAGTATCCAAACCCGAACCAAAACCAGAAGAAATTTATCGTCCTGAAATACAAAAAATTGATGCACCCAAAGTAGTAGATAAAATAGATTTGACTCAGTTTGCTCAAAAACCTGTTCAAAAACCCAAAGAAAAGAAATCCTCGTCTCGCCATCATCCTGACAAGAAAAAAGATAAAACACAAAAGGAAAAACCATCCAAAGAACCATCATCGCCTGTTTTTTCAACTTCCACTGAAAAAGAAGGAGAACATGCACGGAAAAAACATAAACGTAAACGCATTAATATTTCTAAAGTGCAGGATGTAAAAACCGGCACGGATGTCTTTCAAAAAAATGAACTACCTGCTAAAAAAACATTTTCCAAAAAAGATAAAAAGAAAAAACATCGATACGAAGTGGACGAAGAAGAAGTGGACCGTTCTGTAAAATCTACTTTTGCTTCCATGCTCAATAAAACCAAATCTCAGACCTCCAAATACCGTCGTGAAAAACGGGATGCTGTTAGTCAAAAAATGCAAGATGAACAGGAACAACTCGCAAAAGAAAAAAATATTATAAAAATAACAGAATTTGTGTCTGTCAATGAATTGGCAAACCTTATGAATGTTCCCGTAAACGAAGTCATTGCTACATGTATGAGTTTAGGGTTGTTTGTATCCATTAATCAACGGCTTGATGCAGATACCATTTCCATTATTGCCGATGAATTTGGTTTTAAGACTGAATTTATTACGGTAGATGTACAAACCGATTACGAAGACAAGCAGGAAGATAATCCCGATGATGTAACGTCTCGTCCACCTATTGTTACAGTAATGGGCCATGTGGACCATGGCAAAACCAAATTGCTTGACTATATAAGAAACACGAATGTGGTTGCTGGCGAAGCCGGTGGCATAACGCAGCATATAGGTGCATACAGTGTAAAACTTGACAATGGTCGGCAAATAACTTTTTTGGACACTCCCGGTCACGAAGCCTTTACAGCAATGCGTGCGCGTGGTGCACAAGTTACCGATATAGCCATCATTGTTATTGCGGCAGACGACGGTGTTATGCCACAAACCGTTGAAGCCATTAATCATGCTCAGGCAGCTGGCGTTCCTATGATTTTTGCAATAAATAAAATTGATAAACCGGGAGCCAATCCAGATAAAATACGAGAACAATTGTCAAAAATGAATATTTTGCTTGAAGAATGGGGCGGCAAATATCAATCGCAGGAAATTGCTGCCAAACAAGGACTAAACGTTGATTTGTTGCTCGAAAAAATATTGCTCGAAACCGATTTGCTCGAACTTAAAGCAAATCCCAAAAGGCTTGCCTCAGGCGTTGTTCTCGAATCATCGCTCGACAAGGGAAAAGGATATGTTGCCAATTGTCTTGTTAAAAATGGTACACTTCACATAGGCGATATTGTTCTGGCAGGAACTTTTTATGGTCGTATTAAAGCTATGTTTAACGAACGCAATTTACGTTTGACCGAAGCCGGTCCAGCCATACCTGTTCAGGTGCTGGGATTGAATGGCGCTCCACAAGCCGGCGACAAGTTTAATGTATTAACATCTGAGCAGGAAGCCAAAGATATTGCAACCAAACGTGGCCAGATTATACGTGAACAAGGATTACGCACACAAAAACATATTACTCTGGAAGAATTAGGTCGCCGCTTAAAAGTTGGTAATTTTAAAGAACTGAATATTATCGTTAAAGGTGATGTGGACGGTTCTATTGAAGCATTAAGCGATTCACTCATCAAACTCAGCAACGAAGAAATACAGGTAAATGTGATTCATAAAGCCGTAGGACAAATTTCCGAATCGGATATTATGCTGGCTGCTGCTTCCGAAGCCATTATTATTGGTTTTCAGGTACGACCCTCTATCGGAGCACGCAAATTGGCAGAACAAGAACAAATCGAAATTCGCTTGTATTCCATTATTTACGATGCCATCGAAGAAATAAAACTGGCTATGGAAGGTATGTTGTCACCTATAATTAAGGAAGAAATTTTAGGTGCTGCCGAAGTAAAAGAAATTTTCAAAATAGGCAAGGTGGGTACTATTGCCGGATGTCTTGTTCACGAAGGAAAAATTGTTAGAACAGCCAAAGTACGCCTTATTCGTGATGGCATTGTTACCTATTCCGGTGAATTAAATTCATTGAAACGCTTTAAGGATGACGCTAAGGAAGTATCGGCAGGGTTGGAATGTGGTTTAGGAATTGACAAATTTAACGATATAAAAGTTGGCGATATTATTGAGGCTTTTGTTGAAACAGAAATGAAGAAAAAACTGTAATCTCTTTAGTTTATCGAGGGCATGAAAATTTTTATTACCGGAGTCGCTGGGTTTATAGGATATCACTTAACCAAACACCTGCTTCAAAAAGATTATACCATTGTTGGCTTGGACAATATCAACACCTATTATGATGTTGAATTGAAATACAGTCGCCTTGCTGACCTTGGTATTTCCAAAGAAAATATTTTTGAGCATAAGGAGACACAAAGTTCAACTTATTCTTCGTTTACCTTTATCAAAGCCCATTTGGAAGATAAAGATATTATTTTTGATATATTCACTCATTTTAAGCCCGATGTTGTATGTCATTTGGCAGCACAGGCAGGTGTTCGATATAGTTTTGAAAATCCCTATACGTATATTTCTTCCAATATTTCAGGTTTTTTAAACATATTAGAAGCATGCCGGTTTAACCCGGTAAAGCACTTACTTTTTGCCAGCAGCAGCAGTGTATATGGAATAAATAGCAAAATGCCATTGTCGGTATTGCATCATGCAGACCACCCAGCCAGTTTATATGCAGCAACCAAAAAAAGCAATGAACTCATGGCTCATTCATACAGTTATCTGTTTCAAATTCCCTGTACCGGCTTACGTTTTTTTACAGTGTATGGACCATGGGGACGCCCCGATATGGCGTTATTTAAATTTACCAAAAATATTCTGACTCATCAACCTATCGATGTATTCAATCATGGAGAAATGTCCCGCGATTTTACTTATATTGATGATATTATCTATTCCGTAGAACGATTGCTGTTGCTCCCACCAAAGCCAAATCCCAATTGGAACGACAACATAAATGACGACCCTTCCCTTTCTGTAGCACCTTATCGCATTTTAAATATAGGCAACGGACATCCTGTTAAATTAATGGATTTTATTGCCGTTATTGAAAATGAATTGAACATGAAAAGTGAAATAAACTTTTTACCCTTACAGCCTGGTGATATGATATGTACATACGCCGATACTCATGCCCTTATAAAATTAACAGGTTTTAAACCCAATACGCCTATCGAAAAAGGCATTAAAGAATTTATTACGTGGTATTTAGTACATTTCCAAAAAAAATAGTTCATCCCAAAAAAAGATGAACTATTTTTTTTATAAAAATACCATGATTATTTAGCGTTTACTTTCTTTTTAGCACTGGAATAAGGTACTGAGAAAATTCCACTAACCGTTGCTCCCAGAGAACCTGTACCTGAGAAAACACCTTCCATTAATTTTCCCTGTACTGCATTAAATTTGGTAAATTTAATGGTACCGTTAATCAGAGTATCAGGATCTGTCATCTGTTGCGTACCAAATTGAATTTTAAAATCGGAAGGGATAGCATAGGTTTGATTGACCATTGGAGGCAAAGATGCATTGGCACTCATTATAGTAAACGTACCATTATTAGGTACATGAACATAAATGTCCATATAGGGAACAGAACAGTATGATGAAATACTTGCACCATCTGGCATACCGGTAATATTAAAAATTACAGAACCGTTGACCGTTAGTTTATTTGCTCCGGGTGTAGCAGGCATAACCATATCGGCATTTGTAGTATCTGTTGGGTAATTAATATACTTAGTAACTGAATTGGTAGCCGTTTTAGCTATCAGTGTAACATAATTTGCAGTTGCATCAACAGGTAGAACAAATTTGCCAAGGTTGTTGGTAAAGGTAATTACTTTTTGCTGTGAAGTAGAATACCATTCGGCACTTACACATACATTAGGCAAAAGAGCACCATCGGCACTTCTTACAGTTCCTCTTAATAAAACAGTATTGCCCGAGGGAATGCTAAAGTCAACTCTGTAACTTTGGTTATCTTGTAATCCCGTACTGAATATATAAGGATTGAATGCAACACCTGCGAATACGGGAACTACAACAATATTGTCAACGCCAGCAGGCACTTTGGCTTCGTATCGTCCATCCTGGTCCGTTATCACTATTTGTCTGCCTACGCGTACTTTCATACCAGAAACACTTACACTATCGCTGCCCACTAATTTTTTTACATAACCATAGATGGTGGCTTTGCCAATGAATGATTTTTGACAACTCCAATATGAAAAATGCGCTACTTCACCTTGATACTTGTCACCATATTTAACAGCACTTCCTTTTTCACTTGCCATACATAAATTGGTATTGTATTCCCATAAACTGATATTGTTGGGGGCTATACTTTGCATGGCAGGCGGAATAAGCATTTTAACCGTTGCTTTTTTATTATGAACACTGTCTAACACAAGTTTGTTCCCTGAGTTGTCTGTTATAACGACATTTAATCCTGCAAAAGGGTTTAACATTACATCCGTATTATTTATATCTTTACCATATAAATCACCTCCGAAAACAAACATGCCATAATCATCCCACGACGGATCTAAATAACATGCCTTAACGGTTACATTTCCAGAAAAAGCAGACCCATCCGATTTAACAAACGCATTAGCAGGAAACGAAATAATACTTCCGTTGGGAAGAGTTATTGAATCGGCTTGTGTAGATGTATAAGAAATTTGTCCTGCATACGTATAATCTGTTTCAGAAATTAATCCAACCGATAAATTAATTGGCTTGCCTGATTGTGGAATACCAGAGCGGTGCAAAGAAAAATATCCCGTTTTTTCGAAAGAAACAGAAAACCGACTTGTACTGAAAGTAACCGAAGGAATATAAAAAGCACCAAACTGATCGGTAGTTGTAGTATATGTACCTGCTTTAACGGTTACCGAAACAAGAGCATTCCCATATACATCTACTACGGTGCCGCTAATAGGAGCACTTATCGCTGTTGAATTTGTAGGAGTTGGCGTTTCTTCTTTGTCTTTTTTACAGGAAACAAAAAATGTGGCTGCTAAAGCCAGCAGAAACAAAAGTTTAGTTATGATTTTCATACATCAATTTTTTTAAGTTTATTGGCAGCAAAGATATGCCTTATTTTTTATTCTGCCAAATGATTTTTGGATGCGTTTAGGAATTTGCAACACCTATCGAGCGTTTTAACTGTTCTATATTACAATTCCATAAAACAACATTGTCTTCCTGTTCAGAGACTTCTGAAAAATCTGTTATTTTAAATAATGTTTCACTTCCATTACTTATAGATAAAATAGAAAATTCTATAAAGCATCCGTTATTTTCGTCGATATCTTCCTGCCACGAAAATTTTAAGTATTTACAATCCTTATATCCCAGAATAATAGCATTATGCTGACTGTTGGACCATACAAATGTTATTGTTTTATTTTTAATATAAACTTTATCGGCAAACCATTTTGCCAATCCTTCTTCCGTAGCGATATGGCTAAAAAGAAGTTTAGGACTAACCGGTATTATATATTCCAATTCATATTGTGATTTCATGGTAAAAATATTTTTCATTATAAATTAAAACCTACTTACTTCATGTTTGACCTATGGTTGTTTTGGTAATATCCATAAACTGACATCACCAGCATTTTGCTGTGTGGTTAACATCACTCGAATGCGTGTTCCAATGGCATTTGCATTACATGCTTCGGTAGCACTCAATACAAGGTATTCATATACTTTTTCGTTTACACCATTTTGTAGTTGCAATTGAAACTTATAACACCCTTCGTTGATGCAATTTTTAATCATCCCATTTAATTCGTCCCATTTTTGTTGTGCTTCTGCTTTAGTGCCTTTATAATATGTTCCGGAATAGCCATTTTGGTCATGTATAGAAACAGTGGTTAATTCCTTAATGGGTAAAGTGCAATAGTATTCATCCTTAATATAGGCACTAACATTATCACCTTTGACTTCACTAAAATTATTGCTACTGGCAACAATGATGGAAAATAATGTCTGACAAAATGAATAAGGTTCTTCCACTTTAAATTCTTCAAATTCGGCTGATTCCAAGAATCTATCATTTTCCCACTTCCCTTTTTCCTTATAGGTTTGTGAATAGTATTGTGTGCCTAAGCCATTCCGTTTTCCATCCTTAAATTCGCCAATATATTTTGTTCCATCTGTTCTTTTAAACATTCCCACACCATTGTACTTATCATCCTTAAAATTGCCTGTATATACATTGCCGCGTGCATCAGTCAATTTGCCAAAACCGTCCATATGATTTTTTACAAAATTGCCTACATAAATGCTACCATCAGAAAATTTATACGTTCCCTTGCCATTATCACAATTCCCAGAAACGCATCCTGCATTTTGAGAATAACCATTAATCCCTGTGCATAATAACATCGTTATTAAACTAATAAAACAAATATATTTCATACCCAACTGTTTTAATGGACAAATATACATGAATTTTTTTAATTAGCATATAAACAAATTAAATAGTCGTCCCTTAAAAACTCATTTTAATCTTTCTTGTACTTTTCTTTTTTTTCGCAAAAAAGAAAAAACTCGTCTCGTCATTGCTGACGAGACACGTACGGTTTTAAAAAATACAAATTTTAGAAGTTCTTTTAAGTAAAGACAGCATCACCATCACCATCATAAATAATACAAAGTGCTTGCCATTGAATTTCTTTGGATATAAGATATGCACGAGCAATATTTTTTGAATACACCCCAAACAGTTTTAAATTATTAAGCAAAGGTTGATTAAATAATGTGATATACGAAACATCATTCGCAATGGCAGTATGCTTAATAACACGAACTATATCGTTTACATCATCGGGTTTGAAAAAGGCATAAGGGATTTTTAAATGCCCATTCCTCCATACAAATATTAATATCCCCATAAGATGTTGGTTTTTTCTTATTTCGTACATCATTGTTTTAAACTGTTTTTCTTCTGAAGAAAAATAATATCGCATCCGCTCTTCAGAAAACTTTTTTGTTTGCACAATCCACGGATAGGAAGTAATCCATTTTAATTCGTCGGCAGACCGATGAAAAATGCTGGTATTGGTTTCGTTGATAAATTCAGATAATTCGTTACTCCAATCTGTTATTTCTTTGACTTGAACCGATGTCAGCGTAGCATGTGATTTATCTATCCATAATATAGATTCCCAAAAAAAATTAAAAATTCCATCCCATATAGTTAACAAAGGAGTTATTGATTTCATTTTTGGGTATCTTTTAGGAAGAATTTTTGACAGGCACATTTTTCTATAGATGCGTATTCCTGTTAACGTTGTTAAGGGTTCAAAATAACCCAATTTATAATATAAATGTTCGGCTTCTTTAGTATAATTAGTAATAATAATAGCATGATGATAGGCTTGGTATGCCATGTCAACCATTTGTTTTGCAATTCCTTTTCCACGGGCATTCGGGCTTGTCCAAATGCAACTCAGCCAACCGACATGAATACTATTTTGCAGGGTATCGGGTAAAATACCCAGATAACCGAGCAGTTCATCGTCTTGATATGCCAATATCAACAATATATCTTCTGACAGGGCTCTGGGATTATTAATATGCGACATGGCTCTATGTCGTGATATGGGTATAACAGGCATTTCACCGTATTCACGGCTTTCAATAAAAGACTTTAATTGCTCTTTGTTCAACGTTTTGAAATATATCATCGTTTTACGTGTCCTTTGCCAATAATTTTTTTGGAAAAATAATACAAATATTCTTTAGTTATTACTTCTTTGGCTGAATGAACATAGTTTTTTTCCATAGGTATTCGTTGCAGGTGGCTTTTAATAATATCCTTATACATACCTGCTCCGCCAAATGACAAGTCCACCAATTTTTTCTTTTCTATCAAATAAAACCATTCGGCAGAAAGCCCATTATCGGTAAAGGGATACGCAAACAATTTTAATGGAGGCGAGAATTGCTCTTTTACCTCATTTACCGACTGTTCCAGTTGAAACAATTTTTCTTCTGTGGATAATGAAGAAAATTCAGGATGGTCAACGCCATGTGCACCTATAACAAAATCGTGTTTAGACAGTTCGAGCAATTGGGTTGTAGTTAAATATGGTTGATGTACTTGCAAATATTGGTTTACATCTATATCACAAACGGGAAGAATTTTATTCAATACTATTCGCTGTTCATAAGAAATGTTCATTAATGACGAAAAAACATTTTCACCTGAAATATTATTATCTTTTAGCAGCGCGAATATCAATCGATTTAATGCAAGTTGCTGTAAAATAGATTCGTATATCAATGAAATTTTAAATCGATAAAAAAGGTCTTTATTGTCGATAAAAGAGGTATTGACAAATACAACGGCAGGAATTCCCTTTTTCTGCAAAATGGGATAAATAACAGTATATACCTCTGATAATCCATCGTCAAATGAAAGCAGAAATGAGGGTTTTCTGGGTATGGTATTATTAATAGTATGTTGGTAAACGTCTTGAACCGATATGGGTTCGAAGTGCTTCAACAGGAAGTCCAAATCATGTGTAAATCGTGAAACAGTCAACGGAGTATAAAGGTGGGCTATGTGTGGTAAATATTGGTCAGAAACTACGTGATAAAAAGGGAAAATAATTTTTTGTGTAGTAATTTTGTTTAAAACATTAATAGGTGTAAGCAGTGAAATGGGCGTTATCACTCTAAAAAAATTTTTTTTATAGTTGTTATGTTGAGCCTTCATAATGTTAACAGATGTTTACCATATGGGTACGAATAAATGCTTTTATTTCTTCTGGCTGATTAATATCAAACCATTGGTATTGCTGGTCTCTACGAAACCATGTTTGTTGTTTTCGGGCATAATGTCGTGTATGTTGTTTTATAAGTTCAATGGCTTCGGTAAGTGTTGTTTTTCCGTCAAAATAATCAAAAAGTTCTTTATAGCCTACGGTTTTCAATGCGGTTAAATCACGATAAGGAAAAAGTTGATGGGCTTCTGCTTCCAATCCTTCTTGAATCATATTGTTTACACGCTGATTGATACGCTGATATAATTGTTCACGCGGCAGCGTGAGCATTATTTTCAATACATTGAAATTTCTTTTTTTAGGTTCGTTTTTTAAAAAAGAAGAATATGGCTTTCCTGTCAGAAGACAAACTTCAACAGCACGCAGTACTCTGTTTTTATTGTTCAAGTCTATTTTCTTATAAGTTTCCATATCCAACTGTTGAAGTAAGGTTCGTAGCCATGTAATGCCTTTTTGATGAAGTTGTTCAACCAGATTTTGTCGAAGTTCGCTGTCGTAATCTGGCATATCGTCTATACCGGAACAAACAGCGTCTATATATAAACCGGAGCCACCTACTAAAAAAACAACAGGTTGTTGCGTAAACAATGAATTCAATTGGTTTAATACATCCTGTTCATATAAACTTACATTATAATAATCGTGTATGGAGAGGAATTGAACAAAATAATGCGGAACCGTTTTCAATTGAGAGATAGAAGGTGGCGATGTGCCAATTTGAAGTTCCTTGTAAAACTGACGACTGTCGCAGCCAATGATGGATGTATGATATTCCTTTGCTACAGAAATTGCAAAATCTGTTTTTCCTACTCCTGTAGGTCCAGATAGAACGACCAATGTTGATAAAGCCTTGTTAGGCATCATTATTCATCATCTTCAGGAATATCATCTACATTATCTAAATCAAAACCTTCATCTTCCAAATCGTTTTCCATTTTGTCAATATCTTCTTCCTCTTCCTTATAAATAGAATTTTCATCTATAGGCTCTTCTTCCATACTAAGTTTAATCGATTCTTCTGTTTCCTTGTCTAAGGGTTCGGGAATATCATCTAAAAATTCATCCAACTGGGGTACAGTTTTTCTGGATGAAAGTAAACCGGCATCTTCATCTTCATCATCAAAAATCTTTTTGGTAGTTTTTTTACCAATTTGTGAAGGGATATCTCCGCCAAAATCGGTACAAACAGGATAATACATACCCGGTGCTTCGGGCTTGGTTTCGATTAGTTCAATAAAAAAGCCACGGTCATTGACATAATCAAATATGTATATAAATTTTTGATGTGCATCTTTAACATATTTGCCAAGCACCGCATTATCCATTGTTTCGAGTTTAGTAGCCTTTTTCCCCTTTCTGTTCATAAGCGGTATTTCCTTTGTTCGTTGCCAACTGTGGCTGGCTACAAAAAAAGAAGCCAAGTGACTTCGGTCAAATTCAAGTTCTTCCTGAATTAAATCGTGCAAGTCATAAAACGTTTGACTTGAAAGGATTTCAATATCCATGTAAAATTTGTCGTCTTCGTCTGACAATACTTTGAATTTATATACCATAAATTAAATATGATTTAAAAAATTAATAATATCCATATTATCGGCATAATCCCATAATTGGGGTTGCTGACTTTCTCCAAAAGAAACACTTTCTTCTATGACTTTATTTTTGCTCACTATACACTGAATTTGGTCAGAATATGCCTTAAATTTGGGGGCTAAATTACAAAGTTCTGAATAATACTCATAATAAATTATACCCAAAGATGAAAAAATTTTTTCTGATTCACATAATATCACAAAGCCATTGTCAATAAAGGGCTCTTTGTTGATAATGGCCATGGATTTTTGATAATCATAATTATTTATATAGGAATGATGATAGAAAATGTGATTCCATTTTTGCATGGCTTTCAGCAATGGTGAAAAGTCATATCCTTGTGGGACGTATATTTTACAAACATTTCTACATCCCAAACCAAAATAAAGAAAAATATCGTCCGAAAGTTTTTCAAGTTCTTTTTCCGATTCGTTTCCTGTCAATATGGCAACGCCGCTTTTATGTTGACGAAATAGATGCGGATATTTTCCAAAATACGTTTCAAAATAGCGATTAGTATTGTTGCTGCCCGTAGCAATAACGGCATCTATTTTTTCCCATTTTCCATCTCTAAAATCTATGCTATTGCATACATCTTGTTCTTTTTTTTCAAGAATGCTAAACAGAAAAGGCGTTAAATGCTGGTCTTTGGATGATAATTTAACGGTGACTTTATGACCGCACAAAAAAACAGAAAGAATATCGTGCAACGAAACCATCGGAATATTTCCGGCGGCTATTATGCCCACTGTTTTGGACTTAGTTTCTTTTATAGACGATTGATAGGGAGCAAGCCACGATTCGAGCATTGTATTAGTCAAATGAGTTGCCCAATAAGTAAGGGCATAATTTATATTATCAGCGGTAAACCATGGATTATAATTTTTTTCATCTTCGACCAGATGAAAAAACTTTTCTTCATCCGAATTTAATAGAACCTTGTGTCCAGAACTTGTTTTTTGAATATACGTTCTGAGCCATTCACCTAAAAAACCAACTGCTTCGACCCTTTCTTCAAATGTCATTCCTTATTAATAATTAATGCTATTCCATGGGAAAGTAGTAAAAATAGTTGACAACGCTGCACCTGCAATAATAATATAAATAATGATGGCAATTAAATATAATGCCGACAAACAAAGTCCAATAATGGCACAGATATAGCCCGCATTCATATTTTTATATGATGCCAGCGTATATTTTTGCGGCTCAGCAGCATATAATTTTTTTGACTTGTTTGCCAATACAATTGAAATAATGCCCAAAGTTATACCTACAATTCCATAACACCAGCATAAAGCAATTGAAATAATTCCCATAACAAGCACTGCCGTAGAATTTGGTAATGGTAATTGGGGAACATTTACGTTAGTTGATTGATTTTCATTCGTTTCCATAAAAATAAATTTAATTTTAATTTACAAAAAAAGCAACTTTTTTTCACAGTATCAACTTTTTTAAAAAATATTTTTCCCTATTTTATTAATCGGGATTGAAAATAAATAATTAATTTTGAAAAATGAAAAATGAAAAAATAATATACAGACAATGTACACGTTGTGTAATGGACACATCAGACCCCTTTATCACGTTTGATGAAAACGGATACTGCAATCATTG
>Ga0302253_1000271_pt1 | contig 48452 bp, 44 predicted proteins | sample AAG_RA_Trp_MG_FD_193537 | JGI IMG/M metagenome (GOLD analysis project Ga0302253, IMG submission 193537) | Enriched activated sludge microbial communities from anaerobic digester in WTTP, New Holstein, Wisconsin, United States - AAG_RA_Trp | ecosystem: Engineered > Bioreactor > Anaerobic >...
ATGCGACACCTGACAGTATCTATGCAAGTAGGTTCTCCGTTGGGGAACAAGAAAACGCTGCATGAAGGGGTCAACGTCCACTTTAAAATGCTGCCTATGTGGTCTTGACAAGAGGGCTCACCTTACTTCGTGAAGGAAGGCTATGGACAGGCGATTTGGGCTATATTGATGAAGACGGTTTTCTCGTGGTTGTGGGCAGAGAAAAAGCTCTTTTAATTCGTGAAGATGGCGAAAAATACAGCCCAGAGGAAATTGAGGAAGCGATTGCAGCATCTACAGAAGTATTTGATCAAATAATGGTCTGGTGTGATCATAAAAAATATACCATCGCATTAGTTACACTTGATGAAAACAAAGTAAAGCATTTGATTCGCAGCAATTCAATCAATACCGCAGAACAGCTTCTAAGTATCCTGACTGATGAGTTTTATCGCTTTAAGACAGACCCCAAAGCGAAAAAAGTTCAGCCAGCATGGATTCCCGCAGTATTTCAGATATTGGAAGAACCATTCAGCGAGCAGAATGGCACTATCAATTCGACAATGAAGTTAGTTAGGCACAAAGCTGCTCAAATTTATCAAGATTTGATTGCTTTTTCATATACTTCGGAGGGTTCCACAACGCTTAATAAGCAAAACCTGGAGAAGATTAGGAAGCACTTCTCATTGAAGTGATAGTCGCATTTTGGGGACGGAGGTTTAGATTGCATTCCCAATCAATCCGTTCTTGCAGATTGATTAGACCTCCTAAACCTCTGTCCCTATAGCCTATAGCTTTCCTATAGCATTCTTCTCCATATCGAAGCACTCCCCTTAGGATTAGATTTTATGGTAGAGTTCCGGCGATATGAAAAAAAAGATAGAAATAGATGACACTCAAGCTCTTGCAATTAGGTTGGTCAGAGCCCCCAGTGTGACAAACACCTCAGGCGAATCATCTTTCCCGGATGTTCTTATTTCGATTTTAAGAGAGCAGCCATTTTTCAGCTTGCATCCGGAATTAATACATGATGTACCGATTGAAGGTGATAGCAAAGGGCGGAGAAATGTTCTTACTTTTGCCCCGGGCAAAGGATCTTCATGCGTGGTTCTTGCTGGCCACTATGATGTGGTTGACACGAATGCCTATGGTGTACTTGAGCCTTTTGCTTTCGATCCTGAAGCCCTTTCTAAGCGAATGCTTCAAATGCTTTCCTCAAAAACCAATCTTTCTTCTTCTGAGCTCCTTTTAAAAAAAGATCTGGAAAGCACAGCTTTTATTCCTGGCCGCGGGATGCTCGATATGAAAAGCGGGCTTGCTGCTGGTATCGCTGCTATGGTCCGCTTTTTAAAAAAAGATGATCGCACAGGCAATATTCTTTTTATTGCAGTCCCTGATGAAGAAGGCTCCTCTACAGGCATGAAGGCTGCAAAAAAAATGCTCTCCGATTTTGCCGATGAGCATGCACTTCATTATGAAGCGATTATCAATCTTGATGCTTCTGTAGATTCTGGGGACGGAGCTGAAGGGAAAGCGGTCTTTCTTGGCTCAGTGAGCAAATTGCTTCCTTTTGTTGTATTTGTCGGCAAGCCAGCGCATACGGGGTCTCCATTTGATGGGTTTAATCCTGTAATTGCTTCAGCAGTCTTCGCAAGAGAAATTGAATGTAATAGCGATAGTATGAATATCAGAGCATTGGTACCAGGAGAAGAACCCCCGCCACCTTCTATTTTATACTACCGAGAAATGCGCAACAGATACGATGTTACAATGCCAGCAGATGTATTCTGCGCTGTCAACATTCTTACTTTTGAGAAAGATCCAGAGAAAGTATTTGATCACTTCAAAACGATAGTTCAGAAAGCGCTTGATAATTCTATTTCTCTCATATACGAAAGAGCTTCAGCATTTTCTCGAAAAAAGAACGAACATGTGACAATGTACAAATTCTCTTCAGAGATAATTGAATTCCATGAATTAGCAAAACGCGCTGAGCGAGTGGTACCAGGCATTTTAGATCGCCTTCAGAGATTTGCTGAAAAGAGCTTCCCTGAAGACAAGGTACAGCAGACTTTCAAAATCGTACATGAACTATTGTCATATGCCCAAATAGAAGAGCCAAGTGCAATCGTTGGTTTTGCTCCGCCATTTTATGCAAAGGCCCAACTTGATTCGGAACGGGATCAAGGTTTTCTCTCGATTATTAAAGATGAGGTTATGAGCTTTAATAGGGATTATGGAGAATCAATCAAGCTCCGTCCCTATTTTCCCGGGATCTCAGATATGAGCTTCCTTGCACCTTCGGTCAGTCGTGAAGCAATCGAATTTGTAAAGAAAGAGTCTGCTGTGCTGCAATCAGATCTGGATAAATATCTTGAAAGCCCATTGGATACTCCGGTCATCAATGTTGGGCCTTGGGGAAGGGAATACCATCAAAATGGCGAGAGGGCACATCGTCATTACGCTTTTTCTCTTCTCCCGGAATTATTGTTCAGACTGTGCAATAGGCTTTTTCATGCAAATAACTGATTTCCCGCTATGGAGGCAGCAATGAATATAGTGATATCGCTGGGTGGTTCAATTGTAGCTCCGCAGGAAGGCCCAAGCGGCATTTTTCTTATGCAATTTCGAAATATTCTTTTGTCTTGGCTGAATGGAGACGACAGACGCGCAATTATAGTTGTTGGCGGGGGCGCTGCAGCGCGGAACTGGCAGAAGGCCTATCGGGAATTTCTCTCGAATTTTTCAGAGGTGAATGGGGACAGAGGTTTACGAGATTTTTCTTGCTCCAACGAAGCACTTGATAGAATTGGAATCGCTGCAACGAGGCTCAATGCGCAGCTAGTCAAGGAAGTCTTTGCAGATTGCTGTATTGATCCCATAATCACTGATCCTTCCTCTGGCTTCGAAGCGAATGGGCGCATTCTTGTTGCAGCAGGATGGAAACCAGGATTTTCAACCGATTATGACGCAGTCCTGCTTGCGGAGCGTTTCAGCGCTAAAAAAGTAATCAATCTTTCGAATATTTCTCAGATATATGATTCTGATCCGCGAATAAATCCTGCCGCGAGGCCTCTTTCCCGCATCACGTTCGATTCTCTTATAAAGATGACAGGGGCGGATTGGAATCCTGGAGCAAATGTTCCTTTTGATCCAGTAGCTGCTGCCAGAGCGAGAGAAATAGGGCTTAAAGTAATTTTTGCTTCTGGCACAAATTTGCAAAATTTGTCTGATATTTTATATGAAAAAGCGTTTGTCGGGACAATAATTGAGTGAATTATACAGTACCATTCTGTGAGGCTATACAGGATTATATCGCGCATGTTTCAAATAGTCGGGCTGGATCAAATTATCTAAGCCAAGGAGAGGGCAATGAGCAGAGAAAGGAGAGACAGAAGAGACAGAAGCGCAAGGGAAAGAAGCTACCATGATCAGGGTTTCGCAGACCCCCGCGAAAAAGCGCTTGATCAGCTTACGAACTTGTACGTTAAAGATGCTATTTCCCTTGAGGAGTATGAGCGGCTCGCAGATGAAATGCAAAAAGCTTCTGATCCTCAGAGCGTTTTAAATTTGGTGATTGTCGCTGGTTCTGGTGGCAAATCAGCGCAAGAAGGCAGTAACCATACTCCATTTGATAGTACAGATAAACCTCTGTCCCTCAATCAAGACATCTCAAGATCAAAGGCCTCTTTTGAACCTCTGTCCCCCAATTCCGCTCTCAATTCTTTTCCCAGGCCTGGAGACTTCTTTCTCTGCATCATGGGGGAACGGAAAGTGAATGGCAGAATGCTTTTGGGGAAGTCAGCTTCGAGCATTACTTTGATGGGCTCGACGGTGATAGATCTCAGGGACATCGAGGTGCCGGCTTCTGGCATGCATATTGAAGTAATTGCGATAATGGGAGAGACGAGGATTATTGTCTCTCCGGACATGCTGGTGCATCTTTCTGTCGTGCCGATTATGGGCGAAGCGATAAGCCGAGCTGACGTTCCTTTTGGAAGCAACAATCAAGGGATTCTGGAAATTGGCGGCGTTGCTCTTATGGGGTCGGTATCTGTGCGCGTAGTCCCATGAGTTTTTTGAGGGCGCATCTACGAGCCAGATGCCCCGTCTGTCAGCTTAAATTTTGTCTATGAGCATCGAGCATTTGCCTGAGGGAATAGGGAGCGTTTTTTTCTTTTTCCCGAGCACATTTATAGTGAAGTAATAAAGTTTTTCGCTTTCCATATGTATCTCCCATCCCCGACCTGACTTGCTGGAAAGAATCGTAATCATATTTCTTTTCAGTGAAAGATTTTCGATGCCCATCACTTCGAGATTGGGTATGATCCAGTCGACAGTTTTGCGCGGCAGAGAAATGTATAAGCCAACAATATTCTCAATGATCAGAGTGACCGTCGAGAGGCCGTTGGAAGGGAAATGGTTCGGAAGAGGCCAATCAGGATGTTCATCCCAAACTGCCTTTCCCTCATTCATAGGCTGATAGGCACTCCAGACGGTGGGGCGGCTATGATGCCGGTTCGATTCATGATCGCTCGCATGCATTGAATCAAGGATATAATACAAATGGCGAATTGCTGAATCTCTTGCGAGTTCGTAGAAGTAATATTTTTCCAGCCCTTTGATCACCATAAAAGTGAGCCACGGGAAAACCGATCCGCGAAAACCCTGGCCTTTTCGATCGAATGCGGGGTGATCAGCAGAAAGAGAGGGGAAGGGATTTTCCGTGCCAAAGCAATGGGGATCTTTGAGCTTTGCGACGAGCTTTTCTGCTCGTTCCTCGTTCGGAATTTCGGCAAGAAGAATCCAGTAGGTGCCAATTGTCTTGGTTTTTACCTGGTTCTCATTTTCATCGAGGTCATAATAAAATCCGTCATCGGCGTTCCACATTTTGGAATTGATTCGTGTTTTGATGGAGAAATAATCGCGCTTATAAAGAAATGATGCATCCTTGTCGTTGAGAATATCCCCAAGTGCAGAAAGATAGAGCGCATTCATCGCTATTGCGGCATTGAAATCGATAAAGTATCGAGCATTCTCCCGCGGAGAATTATCCATGCCGGTGGAGGATAATGGTGTCGCAAAAAGGCCATTGGGCATTTTGAAATTTGCTTCAAGCCATTTGTAGTGCTTGCTCAGAGCTGGCATTACTTCTTTTACGCGCTTCTTATTTGCGGTTTTGTGATAGAGATTGAATTCCGCCCAAGCCAGAAGTGGAAGGGTTACACCAAGCGGATTATCAGCGGGCATCACAGCCTGCCCTGTCTCGATATCGTATGCTGTTCGAATAGCGCCATCGGGTTCTTGAAGCGCATACAAGGCATCAAGGCCATTTGATGCTGAGTAAATTCGATTGCTGTAGACAAGAAAGAAGCTGGAAAAGACCTGCTCAAGAAAATCAAGCTTTTTCTTTTCAGGGTAATAGAAAAATTTAATCTTGCCGATTTTTGTCTGGCTGCCTCCATTCGTCCAGCAATCAGCAATCCATGCCCAGGTTCTATCATAAATATCGACGAAGTCTTGATCGTAGAAATGGATATGAGGAAAATCCTTCTTGTTCAAGTATATTACCCTCTTGTTGAATGTTTGATCTCAATCTTGTTCATGAATAGCTGGAATATCTTTCATGATATTACATAAAACTCAAGCATATCGTAAAATACTATACTCATTCCATAGCTGTTTGTCAAATTTGCATAACTTCAGTATAAAGATTCTTATCCTGTCAGGAAGTGAAGAATTTTTTTCACAAAATTTCACCTCGCATTCAAGTCGATAGGCCTTCTGAATGAATGTTCTCCTTTGTGCCTTTGCTATATGGGTGTTCCAAAAGGCGGCAGTTCTCAATCGATGCAAAGCCCCGAACAATATCCTCAGCAAAGCAATCGCAATCGGGAGCTCCGCATGCCCCACAATCGATACCTGGCAGCTGTGCATGGATTGTATCGATTTTTTCAGCCATTTCAAGAGCTTTCGACAAATCGGCATCGAGGACAAGGACGGGCTTCGGCGATACCTGTTCTGTCCAGATGTATGATGGCAGTTCTTCTTGTTCTGGTAGCTTTGGGGACGGAGGTTTGATTGCTCCCATCGGGGAACTGCTTGCTTCTGCCGCGAGATTGTCCTTTTGACAGCGCTGGCGCATATTCGAGCGCGCGATATGAGGATTTTCGACAGCCATCGGTCCGCCGACACAACCGCCCGGACATGCAAGTGCTTCAATATATTGGATTGATTCAATATTTCCATTTTCTATTGCTTCGAATAGATCGATGACATTCGAAATGCCATCGACGGAAACAGAATCAGGAATCCGCAAAGCATCGAGTTCTCCATCGGAGCGAGCCCAGCCCATTCCTGGTTCGAGATTGTCCATCATGGGAAGAATTGGGCTATGCCCAGAGGAGGCTTGGGGGACAGAGCTTTTGAATCCTTTCTTTGGGGACAGAGGTTTGCGTTCTTCAAGCGCTCGCTTGAGCGGTAGAAAGATATCGGCAAAAGAGATGACCGCATCGATGGAGGATTTAGAATATCCTAAAGGCATGCGGACTGCAGTTACTTTGGCGGTGCAAGGGCTAAGAAAAAAAATGCCGATTTTCCTTGAATTTTCTGAAAGACGTTTTCTTGCTTCGCGCGCAGCAATCTCTGAAGGGGGAAGGATGGGCATGAGATTGGGTATGAGGCTGGGGAATCTTTGCTGGATCAGCCGGACGATGACCGGGCAAGCACTTGATATTCGGGGGGCTGGGCCAGGCTTGGCGAGGATTGAGCGAGTAATTTCTGTAGCAACGATTGCTCCCCAGGCAACATCGAATACCTCGTCGAATCCTATATGGTGGAGCGCAGCAAATATATCTGATTGAGAATATCTTGTGCCAAATTGAGCATAGAAGGACGGAGCTGGGAGAGCGACTTTGAGATCATATCCATCAAGGATGAACAAAGGATCAGAGATTGCCTTTTTTGCGCCTTTTGGGCATCGGCGGATACATTCACCACAATCGATGCATCTGTCTTCAAAAATTTTCGCTTTGCCGTCTCTTACGCGGATAGCTTTGGTAGGGCAGAACTTGATGCATGTTGTGCATCCTACGCACAGATCAGCATCCAGCTGCACCGAATGGAATGTCCGGATATTATTTTCTTGATTTTGTAAGGTTTTATTGTTCACTTATAGTTCTCCTGTCTGGAGTTTGAACCGCATGATGACGGTCGTGCCTCTTCCTGGTTCGCTCTGAATGACAAGCTCATCAGCATTCCGTTTCATGTTGGGCAATCCCATGCCGGCGCCAAATCCCATATTCCGGATTTCTTCCGAAGCCGTCGAAAATCCCTCCTGCATGGCGAGTTCTATATCTGCGATACCTGGGCCTTTATCTGTGAAGCGTGTCGAGATGCAATCTTCGAGAATTTCGACTTCGGCTTTTCCTCCGTCCCCATGGATTGCGACATTCATCTCGGCCTCGTACATCGCGATGGCAATACGCTTAATCAAGGCTACAGGAAGTCCGAGCTGGGTCAAACGGCGCTTCATGTCTGTTGAAGCCTTCCCTGCAGCAGAGAAATCCATCCTTGGGATGATGTATTCAATTAACACAGGCGGCATCCTTATTTTGCCTGTTTGGACGAAAGGCAGAATTAGAATGTTCCGGCGGCATTTTAGCGAGCTTGATATGCAATATCTCCCATTATTCCAGCTTGATATAGCTTGCCACATGCGATAAACATGCTGTCTTGAGTGCTCATGAGCATAATGCTCTGTTCTTTTGCCATCTGGATCATTTCGCTTGAAGGTTTTTTGCCTCTCACAAAAATAATCAATCGGATATCCATTAATTCTGCCGTCCGGATGACTTGCGGATTGGTCAGCCCTGTGAGCAGCGCGACGCGATCTTTCACAAAAGCAATGACATCGCTCATCATATCCGAACCGCATGCGGTGATAATCTCCAGGTCATCAGCAAGTTCTTGGCATGTTATGACTTCAGCATTGAGCACATGAGCAATCGCAGATGCACGCATTTGGAATCTCCCTCAAGGAAAATCTGATGAGCTATGATATATTTGTTTCAATAATATTATATCATAAAATCTAGACTAGCAAAATGCAGGCTGAATTAGGGCAATGCTGAATAGCTTTGCCGCAGAGACGCCGCTCTTGCTCTCCGTAGCGCAGCCTGGAAAGGCTCCAATGATCTTGCCGAAAAGGCAGCTACCATTGCTTCAGAGCGCTGATCTTCCATGGAACGAACGCGCAAGCGTCAATCGATCTGCGTACTCAAGATCCCCACCGACTGGTATGCCTGTCGCAAGCCTTGTAACTTTCACCGGTTCCTTTTCAAGGAGTTTCTTGAGATAGAGCGCGGTCGTGTCGCCTTCGATGGTGGGGTTTGTTGCGATGATAATTTCCCGAATGGGGACAGAGGTTGAGATTGACGAATGGATTCGCTGGATAAGCTTGCCAATATTGAGTTTGTCTGGCCCGACGCCTTCAAGAGGAGAAAGAAGGCCGCCAAGCACATGGTAAAGTCCTTTATATTCTTTCGATGCTTCGATTGTGATGACATCTTGAGGCTGCTCGACAACACACATAATGCTGCGGTCGCGAGATGCATCTGAGCAGACCTGGCACAGCTCTGATTCTGCATAAGAACCGCATTCAGCGCAGAAATGGATAGTAGAGCGCAGCGTCCTGATGTGATCCGCAAGGGCTTCACTGAACGCAATGTCCGATTTCAGCAGCGAGTAGGCAATTCGAAGCGCGCTTTTTCGCCCTATTCCCGGGAGCCGCGTGAGCAGCGAAACAAGACCCTCGATGGCTTTCATTTTGTATCCTTTGCGAGGCAATCAATCAAATCAAACCTCTGTCCCCGAAAAGTTCCCCGGCAAATTCCCGAAGGGCATGCCCGATCCGAATCCACCAAGCGATCCAGCAAATTCGTTCTGGATTTCTTCCTTTATTTTTTCAGCTGCGTTGTGATGGGCTGCGCGAATCAAGTCCTGCAGGAGGGGGATATCTTTGAATTCGGAAAGTTCAGGCGAAATTTCGCATTCGAGCATTTCCATGTTTCCAGAGAGCGTAATTTTAACCATGCCACCGCCTGCTTGTCCTGTCGCGCGAATAGCATTCATTTTTTTCTGCATCTCTTCGGCTTGCGCTTTCAATGCCTGAGGATTTTTCAGCATGTCGAAGATGTTCGATAGGTCCATTTTAACCTCCAGCTTCTATGCTGTTGTGCAATCATAGATGCTTAATCATAGCTTTCTTCTTCTGTATCTGTATCGGGAAATTCTTCTGGCTCTTCTGGAATATCTGGCGGCTCGATGATGGGGACGGAGGCTTGAGCAGATGTTCTGCTTTCAGCGGAAGGCTCGAAGGCAGGTTTGGTTTCTATGACTTTTCCTTTGAACATTTTACGAACGAGCTCGATTAAGCGGATATCATTTTCGTCGAGACTTGAAGGCGGCGCTGGGTTATTCTGTGGCAGAGATCCTTCATCAGAGCCGTTGAAGGCATCTTCGGCGGATTGAAAGCTGCTGAGGGTGCTTTTCTCTTTGAGCAGGTTCGTTTCTGGAGTCTGATCATGTTGCGGAACTTCATCAGACGAGATTTGAGCGCTTGCATTTCCGGTTTCGGAATCGCGCATAAGAGCGCTTTTCTTTGGCGAATCTTCATCGTGGAGCACTTCCTGAAGTTTTTGAAGGTGCGCTTCGATCGCGCAGGGAGCTCCCATAAGTTGTGCGCCTGTCGATGCAATGAGAGCCGAGAAGCGCGAGATGAGATCAAGCTCCACTTTATTCACAACGGGAATGATAAAACCATTGTGCTTCGGAATCCATTCGCCGGACTTTTCGAGTGCTGAAGCTAAAAAGAGGTTCTCTGCTCTCAGTTTGGCAATAATTCTTTTTCTCAATTCTGAAGGCGAAGACGATACTGAAGAGGCAGGCTCAACCTCTGTCCCCGAGCGCGACGCAGATAGCTGGACCGAGGGCTTCTCCTGGTCTAGTGGGCTACTGTACTGGCTGTTGTTTTTCTGCGCCAGGGTCTCTGGGGGCTGGCTGGGGCGGCTGGTCTGCCGGGCTGATTGAGCACTTTGGGATTCTGGTTGGCGCGAGCGCAGATCCCGAAGAAGCGGGGCTTCTTCAGCGCTGTCATTCTTGCTCGCGCGTTCCTGAAAAGGGAGAGGAAGTCCTTTCTGCGATGATCCCTGCGGCAAAAATGTATGCTTGATAGCTTTGATTGCATCGAATAATTCGGATTGGCTAATATAGGCTGAAATACGGCTGAGTTTGGCAATGGCTAGCTCCAGCTCGAATCGGGGATCGATGGTCTCCTTGAGGTGGCGATAGGTATCCAGAAGCACCGCGATGGCATATTCTGCTCGCTCTTTAGTCAGCACCCCAAGAACATCAGCGTCGAAAGCGCTGCGCGGCGCACACAGAAGGCCTTCCTTTTGTATATCATTATGAATGAGCAGAATAGAGCGGCAATAATCGACAGCATCGGAGAGAAATTGCTCGGGAGACACGCCGCGGATAAGGATTTCGTCGAGAGTTGTGAAAGCTGCTTTAGTATCATTCGCGACAATCGCGCGAAACAGTGCATTGAGGCGATCGAGTCCCACAAGCCCGAGTGTGTCGCGTATGTTTTGCGCAGTAATTTTAGTGCCGGAAAACGAAGCGATTTGGTCGAACAAGGTATACGCATCCCTTACCGAGCCAGCGGCCTCTCGCGCAATCCAGAGGAGTGCCTCTTCTTCTGTCTCTACACCAGTTTCTGCTGCGGCCTGTCGCAGCAGCTCAAGGATGGTTTCCACTGGCACAAGCCTGAAATTGAACTGCTGGCAGCGGCTCTTGATTGTTGCAGGAACTTTATGCGGCTCTGTCGTCGCAAAAATAAAAACGATATATGGCGGCGGTTCTTCGATTGTTTTGAGTAACGCATTGAAAGCACTCATTGAGAGCATATGGACTTCGTCGATGATATAGATTTTGTATCGTCCGGAGTTGGGAGCGAACAGCACTTCGTCTTTTATCTGGCGAATGTTATCTACAGAGGTGTTTGAAGCGCCGTCGATTTCGATGACATCGAGCGAGGAACCGCTGGAAATCGAAAGGCAGGAAGCACATGTCCCGCAGGGGTGTGGCGTAGGGCCATGCTCGCAGTTGAGTGCTTTTGCAAGAATGCGCGCAGTGCTCGTCTTGCCGCATCCCCGAGGGCCTGAAAAGAGGTACGCGTGCGCGATGCGCCCCTGTTCCAACGATGAAATCAACGTGGCGGCGACAAAATTCTGACCAGCAAGCTGTTCGAAATTTTGTGGACGCTTTCGTGTAGCGGTTACTTCAAAGGGCATGTAGGAAAAATAGCATGATGGGGGTGAAGGGTAAAGCAGGCAAAGCGCATAAAGCCAGGCGCTCTGCGGCACCGCACCTGCTGCGTACCGTTGCTTCCTTCCGGACCTGGCGGGGTTAGGCAGTGGTTACGAGCACAGTGCCTGGCCTTATGCGCTCAAGCTGCAAGCGGAGAGAGAGGGATTTGAACCCTCGGTACCCTTTAGGGGTACTCACGACTTCCAATCGTGCACCTTCGGCCGCTCGGTCATCTCTCCAGGGGTAGGTTTGTGCCCAACGAAGTGAGCAATCAAGAAGAAACCGGGGCCCCCTGCCCGCAGTTTCACATCGCGGAGAGAGGGGGATTCGAACCCCCGGAACCCAGAGGGTTCAACGGTTTTCGAGACCGCCCGATTCAACCGCTCTCGCATCTCTCCAATAAAAAAAGTGAGGCTAAGAGGATTCGAACCTCCGACCTTCAGATCCGCAATCTGAAGCTCTATCCAGCTGAGCTATAGCCTCACGAAAAACCGGAGAGGGAGGGATTCGAACCCTCGGTACCCTTTAGAGGTACAACTCCTTAGCAGGGAGCCCGATTCGGCCTCTCTCGCACCTCTCCTCAAACCTGATGGCTTATCACGGAGCAGGGGGGATTCGAACCCCCGGTACCTTGCGGTACAGCGGTTTTCAAGACCGTCTCCTTAAACCCCTCGGACACCGCTCCAACCTATGCAAACCATTCGGCGAGAATCGACAATACGAGAAAGCGGGGCAATTGTCAAGGGCTGGTATTAAACCTCTGTCCCTGGCAGGAACCGCGCCGGCGTAATTCATCTTCGACGAGGCGAGCTAGGTGGTGCTTGTCCAGGGGCGCATGAATGTTGATTGCTTCTTCTGGGCGAAAGTCCGCTGATATGCGGATTATCTCTGTCGAAGGAGGCAGGACTTCGAGGCAGTCTGCGAGAAGGCCTGGCAAGCGGGAGGGATGCATTGCAGTAATCTCGCCGCATAGAAAAGCCCGGGCAAAAGCGGATCCCTTTGCGATGCGAAAATCATGGAACTTAACGCCCTCTGTCCCCGTGTTGGCAACAATGCGCGCTGTCTCAAGCATCATCGAATGTGATTCCCCAGGGAGCCCGAGCATGAGATGCACAGCTCGTCGCAGGTGGGCTTTTCCCGCGATTTCCATTGCATCAAGGAATTCTTTGACTCCATGGCCTCTTCGGATAAACGAGAGTGTTTCTTCGTGTGCTGACTGCAGGCCGAGCTCGACCCACACTTCCATTCCCCGCTCTCGATAGGATGCGAGGAGCGCAGCTTTTTCAGAATCGAAGCAATCCGGTCGCGTTGAGACGACAAGGCCTTTCAGCGGGCTCGTGCTGGTCAGGAAGATAGTGCTAGCGGTGTTTTCCCCCTTTTGTGCAAAATTCAGGCCATCTCTTTCCAGGGGCGTGATTTTCTCTAGAGCCATCCAGAATGCATCGATTGCGTTGTCGTAAATCGCAGCAAGGGCTTTTACGGGGGCATTTGTACATGAATATGCCTGGAAGTAGAGGAAAAAGGCGTTGGCGTGATAGCGCCTTCGGGTGAAGACAAGGGCGCGTTCGATTTGTTGAGCTACAGAGGGGACAGAGCTTGCAGCTTTTTGATATGCAGCGATATTCCCATCTGGTGCGCAGAAACGGCAGCCGCCTTTCAATCTGTCAGGACTTCGGTGCGGACAGGAAAAGCCTGCATCAATGCCGAGTCGCCAGACATGTTCGCCATAGCGTTCTTTCAATCTGTCAGAATGCCAGTTGATGAGCGGCTTGCTGTTTTTCTGGTTTGCTTGCACGGTGCTCAGGATACACTCCTTGTGCTTGCCTTCGCTTACTCAGGAATTATCTCTATGATAGCATGACAGTAAAGGAATATGAGAGGAATGAAAAGAGAGGTTTTTTTTCGAGGCGTGCAGGCTTGCGTTGGCGCGCTGGCGCTGTGTGTACTCGTTTTGTTTAATTCGTGCAATCAATCTCCGCAGAGCGCGCTTATCTGGACAGATATTCCTGAACTCGTTGTCGCTGCCCAGCTTTTCAATAGAGAAAATGATCAGTTTGCCGTAGATGTAGAATACAAAGAGAACGCTGCAACCGCGTTGATGAAAACAAACAAACCTCCGTCCCTCATCATTGCAAAATTTCTGCTTTCAAAGCCTGTGATCCGGAAGCTTGACCCGCTCGATGATCTTTTTTCGCGCTATTACGTCGATCCGAATGACATGTACTCCGCATTGCTCGATGCCGGGAAACAGGGGGTCCAGCAGATTCTTCTTCCTGTTTCATTCGATTGCATGGTGCTCGTGGAGCGAAAATCGGACAGTTTGGGAGCGGGGGCGAGCATGCTCGATCTCGATGCAATCCGTGAAGCAGGAGACAAGTTTACCCGCACTGAAAAGGGTGTACTTTCAGCGATGGGTTTTTCGTCTGTATGGAATATGGAGTTTGCAGAGTCATGGCTTCTCGCTCAGGATGCTGGGTTTTCGCCGAATCCGAACTGGAAACAAACCTCTGTCCCCAAATCCGGAGATGCCAAGACATGGCCATTGCTATGGAACAAGGATCGTCTCGAGCAATCTGTCCTGGCATTGAATTCGCTGGATTCAAAGGTAAAAAAGGATGATGCAGATGCCTTTGCATTTTCATATTTCAACAAGCCGGGATATCAGCTTGTGCTTGAGAACAGAGTGCTGTTTTGGCCTATGAAAGCGAGTGATTTTTTCAAACTTCCGTATTCGGCAAAATCCCAGCTTCGGTATCGCTATCCTGCAGCGAATCAAAAGCTGATCTTGACAGAAGGAACACGCTACTTGGGTGTCCCCAAAGGGGCTAAAGGCAAAAAGGCTGCATTTGCGTTTTCAAAATGGCTCCTGACGCCTGCGAATCAAGAGAAAATCTGGAAGGAAATGGAAACGCAGCGCTTGCTTCCTGACCATGTTGGCCCGCTGGATGGCTTTAGCAGCCTAAAACAAACAAATGAAACTGTTCTTTGCAGATATTTCCCTGAGTATGCGCAAAACAAAATTGTTGCGGGGACATTGCGCAGCCCTGTAGCTCTTCCGGATTACTGGGACAGCTTTTCTCGAGATTTTTTTAAGGTATGGCTGAAAACGATGCTCACGAGGGGAGAAGGAACTGAAAGCGATGCGCAGAAAGGCACAATTGGCGAAGACTTTCAGGCATCGTTTGAGCAGTATCTGGGGACAATGCCAGATTGGCTTGCATCAAGCCGCTGATTCTGCAAACAGTTCAAGTAGTCTCTGGAATTCTACAAAGGTCGAGCAGCGGACTGCCTGAGCGCGTAGTGCAGCTCCTCCCACAAAGCCTTTCGTATACGCGCAAAAATGCTTCCGGAATTCGACGCATGCTGTTTGTTCGCCAAGGTACTTTACGGCAAGTTCAAGATGGTGAAGGGCTGTCTGCGATACAACTTTCGGGGACAGAGCTTCATCGATGCGCTGGCCAGCTGCCCGCTGGCAAAGCTCCTGAAAAATGAACGGGTTTCCGATGGCGCCGCGCGCGATCATAACACCGTCGCAGCCCGTATACTCTTGCATAGCAATTGCATCGTCGGCGCTGAAGACATCTCCGGAACCAAAAATGGGGACAGAGGTTTGCGCAGCGAGCGCTTTGATTGCATCCCAGTCCGCTTTGCCGGAATATCCCTGTGCGCGGGTTCTGCCATGCAGGGTGATCGCGCATGCTCCCGCTTCGATGGCCATCCCTGCAGTCTCCAGGTAATTGATGGATTTCTCGTCCCAACCGGTACGTATTTTGACGGAAATGGGGACAGAGGTTGCGTTGCGCATTGCGCGGACGATCTCGCCGATTCGCTCAGGCGTCTTGAGGAGCGCAGAGCCCGCTCCCGCCTTGATTATTTTTGGCACGGGGCAGCCGCAGTTGAGGTCGATTACTGCTGGCTGAAATGCGGATACAATCTCTGCGGCTTTTGCGAGCGTTGCCGGGTTTGCCCCGAAGAGCTGGATTGCGTAGTGAGTTTCGGCGGGGTCGCGGGCAAGGAGTTCCTTTGTTTTTGCATGGTTTCGCACAAGCGCTTCGGCGCTCACCATTTCGGTATAGCAAAGCGCGGCGCCCATCTCCGCGCAAATCGCTCGAAAGGCGACATCAGAATAGCCAGCGACTGGCGCAAGAAAATAAGGCGCAGCCCATTTCTCTTCTTCAAGGCGAAATGGTGCGGCTTTTCTTTTGTTCATAAAAACTTGCCCAGCGTGCCCTTCTTGAGAGCGCGGGCAGCAGACCGCCCCGACACCCCTTGCTGCTTCAAAAAGGCATTATGGATTGAGCCTGAAAAATCTGCACGCATTCTGGTATGTCGTTTCTGCAACCTCTTCCACATCGATGTTGAGGAAATCCGCGAGGAACTGCGCTGTGGACGGCAAGTATTCCGGCATGTTTCTCTTGTTCCGGAATTCGGCAGGCACCATGAACGGCGCTTCGCTCTCGAGAAGAATTCGATCAAGAGGCAAAAACGCGACAGTCTCATGTAAATTGCGCGCATTCCGGTAGGTCAGATTCCCTGCAAACGAGAAATAGACATCAAGCCCAAGGTCGAGGATGTCCGCGGCATAGGCCGCGTTTTCGGAATAGCAATGGAGTACCGCACCGGCTGGTGGAATTCTGTCTCTGAGAATATCGAGCACATCCTGGCCAGCTTCTCTGTTGTGAATGATGACAGGGAGATTGAGCCGCGCGGCGATTTCCAGCTGATCTATAAAGAGCTCGATCTGGCTGCGCTTGTCCCCGAATTTGTGGTAGTAATCGAGCCCGATTTCGCCTATGGCGATGACGCGCGGGAGTCTGGTCGCTTCTTCGATATATCGCTGCCAGTCCTTGCCGGGATTGTTGACCTCGGACGGAGATACACCAACAGCATGGTAGACATGTTCTGCAGGTTTCAGATTTTCATACACCTGCTTGAAGTCCACGAGGCTGTTGCAAATACTGACAATGCGGCTGACTCCGGCAAGCTTCGCCTGCTGGCAAACAAGGAGTTGTTCAATCGGGTCATCGTAAATCAGCCCGATGTGGGCGTGAGTATCAAAATACCTCATGGCTTTTCCGCTATAACGAATGGTGGGCAGCCCATACGGGCTGTCTTAAATGTAACATGCGCCTGGCATGGCGTCAACTATATATTATTTTGTGAGTAATTATCGAAAAAGGCCTGCGGCGCGCCCAGCATTTCTAAGCCTTGCCACACTTAGCAGCTGCCCGAAACGTCGCTGGACTTATAGCGAACCTTACATTTCGAAATCTTGCCCCAAATAGGTTTCGCGCGCAAGGGGGTCGTCGATGATGCTCTGTGGTTCTCCCTGGGCGACGATGACGCCTTTGCTGATTATGTAGGCTCGCGTGGTAATAGCGAGGGCGTCACGGACATTGTGGTCGGTCAGAAGAATGCCGATTCCTTTCGATGAGAGCGACTGAATGAGATGCTTGATCTCGCGAATGGCAATGGGGTCGATACCGGTGAATGGTTCGTCGAGCAGCAAGAATTTGGGTTCGATGGCGAGTGCCCTGGCGATTTCGGTTCTGCGCCGTTCGCCGCCGGAAAGGGTATAGGCAGGCTGTTTCGCGACATGCTGAATGCCGAATTCTTCCATGAGCATGTGGGCTTTTTCGCGGCGCCCCGCCGGAGACAGGCCGCTGCGCGCTTCAAGCACAGCCAGAATATTTTCTTCAACGGTCATGCGTCGAAATATCGAGGCTTCTTGGGGCAGATAGGAAATGCCAAGCATTGCGCGCTTGAACATGGGAAGTCGGTCGATCGGCTTGCGGTCGAAATGCACAGTGCCCGCACTCGGTTTGAGAAAACCTGCAATCATGTAGAACACAGTTGTTTTGCCAGCACCATTCGGACCGAGAAGGCCAATGACTTCGCCTGTCTGCATGGAAAAGCTGACATCAGCGACCGCGAGCTTCCGGCCAAAGGATTTTCGCAGATGCGCCGCTTCAAGAATTGCAATGCTCATTGCGTTGCGGTTTTTTCTTTCGAAGTAATGTTTCCGGAAACTTCGCCGGAAATCTGCAAGTTGGACCAGTCTGAAGAAGCCGTTATGGTGTCGCCTTGCAGTTGCCCTGTTTCGGTTATCGCAACTGCACCGCCATGCAGCCTGATTTCTTCGGTGTCGCGGTTGTAGTGCGCATATTCAGCTCGAATCGACATGTCTTCTTTGAGCACGAGCACGGAAACAGCTGCTTCGAAAATTGACTGTTTCTGGTCGAATCTTACCCATTCAGCATTGATGACGGTGTTGTTCTTGGTATCGTTGACAGCAACCTTGCCCTGCGCGATGCCGATTTCAGTGTCTCTCTGGTAGTTGAGCTTCTCTGCGACCAATGAGAATCCTTTTTCGCTGTCGTTCGCAACGACATTGCCTGAACACACTACATTGACGTAATCTTCTCCGCTGAGCTCGACTCGGTCTGCAGTGATGACGAGGCTGCCGGTGGTAATTTTGACGGATCCGGTAAGGATGGTATTTTCTTTGCCTTTTGCGAGCACACCCTGGACGCTGCGCGCGCTGAATTTGATTGGCTTTTTGCCTTCAGTGGTTTGGCTTGCAGCGGGCTGAGGAGAGCCGGAAGGGGCCGCAGGCTGTGAGGGAGCAGGAGCTTGCTGCGAACTGGCTGGGGCGGTTGGCTGCGCAGATGCTGCGGGTTTCGAGGCTTGTGCAAAACCAGCTTGGAATGCAGTGAATATCATTACAATTATAAGAAGCCAAAAGGGCGCTCTTGTTTTCATGATGCTATAGTACTCCATTTTATTGATAAACGGAACCGGATACTGATTCGCGAATTTCATAGTATTTCTGTTTTACATCGAACAAGAGGCCTCTTCCTGCCATGAATAATTGATTTTTCGCGTTTATGGTCACATCGGAATCGAGCGGTGTTTCAAAGATATCGAGCGCTCGCTTGTAGGCAAGGTGGTCGGTTTTGAAAGAAATATCCCCTTCCGCGCTTTTCAGATGTACATACCCCGAGAATTCGATATCGCCAGAGGATTCATAGAATGTCGCTTTTTCCGCTTCTCCTGAGGCGGAAATAGAGCCGTCATCGGTATTGAAGGCGGTAAATGCAAGATGTTCGATTTCCAGCCGCTGGTCAGGCTCATACCATGTGGCGAGCTGAGCGGTGATTCGCATCGAATGCTTGCCATTGCGATATTCATCTCTCGTCAGGTCCGAAAAACGCGCGTCGGGAGCTTCTGCTTGCGCAGATTGAGTAACATCTTCTGCGGGTGGGCTGCAGGCCAAAAGAACTGACATACAAAGAGAAAGCAAGCATAGAGCACAGAATGCGCGGGCATTGCTACGCGCGAAGTTTTTCCATGCTCTGGCATTACCTGCCATGTATCCAGCTCCTTGCCAGCCTATGCTCCGGCATGGCTCAGGGCAGCCCGGATAAATTCCTTGAACAAGGGGTGCGGCGAAGTTGGGCGGGACTTGAATTCAGGGTGGAATTGTACGCCGACTGACCATGGGTGTTCGGGCCATTCGCATGCTTCGACAAGCTCGCCATTGGGGGTGGTCGCGCTGATTGTCAGGTTGTGCGCTTCGAGTTCCTGGCGGATATCGTTGTTCACTTCGTAGCGATGGCGGTGACGCTCGCTGATCTGCTCTGTACCGTAAGCAGCTCTGATAAATGAGCCAGCCTTTGTGACCGCTTCGTAGGCGCCGAGGCGCATGGTTCCGCCGTAATTCTTGATTCTTGTTTGTTCTTCGAGGAGGCAGACGACAGGGTGTGGAGTAGCCTTGTTGAACTCGGTTGAATGGGCATCCTGCCAGCCAATTACCGAGCGCGCATATTCGATGACCATAATCTGCATGCCAAGGCAAATGCCAAGGTAGGGGATTTTATTTTCTCTGGCATAGCGGGCTGCGCGAATCATGCCTTCGATGCCGCGTTCGCCGAAACCGCCCGGCACGAGGATGCCGTGGATGCCTTTGAATATGGCTTCAAGGTCGGCATTCGAATCTTCGAGGCGCGATGAATCGATTTTTTCGATTTCGAGGCCCGCATTGTGCGCGATACCGCCGTGGCAGAGCGCTTCCCATATCGACTTGTAGGAATCGTGCAGGTCCATGTACTTGCCCACTACCGCGATTTTTACTTTGCGGGACGGCTTGGTGACGGCCTGAACGACAGCCTGCCATTTGCCGAGCTCGGCATGGCGGCTTTCGACATTCATTTTGCGCAAGAGGAAGGTGTCGAGCTTCTGGTTATAAAAGGCGAGAGGCACTTCGTAGATCGTGGGCGCATCGTAGCCACTGATAACGCCTTCTTCCTCAACATTGGTGAAGAGCGAAATCTTGCGCCGCACATCATCGCTCAATGGCTTGGCTGAACGCAGGATGAGTGCATCAGGCTGGATTCCGACTTCCTGCAATTCCTTGACAGCGTGCTGGGTCGGCTTTGTCTTGATTTCGCCGCCTGAGACCGCCGGAACCAGGGTTACATGAATGGAGACGGCATTCTGTTTGCCATATTCATGGATGAGCTGGCGGCAGGCTTCCAGAAAGGGGACAGACTCGATGTCGCCGACAGTGCCGCCAATTTCGACGATCGTCATATCGACTTCGGGGTTGCTGGCTACCGCTAGGATGCGCTGCTTTATTTCGTTGGTGATGTGCGGGACGACTTGTACAGTGCGGCCGAGGTATTCGCCAGCGCGTTCTTTTTCGATGACTGCTTTATAGACCTGGCCGGTGGTGATGGAATTGGCTCTGCTGAGCTTTGCGGTGGTGAACCGCCCATAATTTCCGAGGTCGAGGTCGGTTTCGGCTCCGTCGTCGGTGACATACACTTCACCGTGCTGATAGGGGCTCATTGTGCCTGCATCGACATTGAGGTAGGGGTCGATTTTTACCATCTGCACGGAGAATCCACGCGCTTCCATGAGAGCACCGATAGAGGACGCAGCGATTCCCTTTCCCAGAGAAGAGCACACGCCTCCGGTTACGAATAATAGCTTTCTCATGGATCTTCAGTATCCCAAATAGTTGCATGGGCTGTCAATCCTTCGCCAAGCTCGGGCAGCTTGCCGGAGCGCCGCGCGTTTTGCTTTCATTGCAATTGCAAGCTTCTGCTATTGTTAATTCTCGCATTGACATACATGTTGTTTATCTGGTGATATAGTATAGAACGATGAATCATGAACCGTTGCTCGCGCGAGGACTTGCAGCCCTCGATTTCGATATCTCAAGTGGAATTCTCGATAAACTGATACAATATCTCGATGAAATCGAGCGATGGAATCCCTTGTATGGGCTGGTGAGCGCTGAAGGCGAAGATCTTGTCATCAAGCATGTGCTCGATAGCCTGAGCCCGTGGCGAGTGCTCGCTGAGTTGCTTGCCAGCCTCGACAGCAGTATTGCACGGAACGGCATGGCGACAGTGATCGATATCGGCACAGGGGCGGGCTTTCCTGGCATTCCTCTTGCGATTGCGTTTCCGGAGCGGCCTTTCGTTCTGATCGAGCGGCTCGAAAAACGCGTTCGTTTTCTGGAGAGTGCGATAACGCTGCTGGGCCTGAGTAATGTCGAAATTCGCCAGGGCACGGCGGAAAACGAGCAGGAAGCTTTTCAATGCGTAGTATTCCGTGCGCTTCGTCCATTCGGCGACAAGAAATTATTCAGATCAATCTGGAAAAAAATCCAGCCGGGCGGCGCTCTCTTTGCGTACAAGGGCCGTCTGATGCATGCCAGGCTCGAGCTGGCTGAGCTTTCCGAAGATGCGGTGCTGGGAAATCTGGCAGCGCGGGCGCAAATTGTGCCTGTGTGGGTGCCGTTTCTGGAAGAAGAACGCTGTGTGGTCATTGCAAGAAAAGAAATGTAGAGAACTTTTTGCATAAATTGCGAGGCCGGGAGGCTTTGTGCATGCTCAGCCGTGCTCGATAATGAATGAGCGCATCGAAATGCTCGCATTTTGAAAAGATTCATGGAAAAAGCTGATGCGGTCATCCTTTTCTTTCATAGCAAGGATTGCGATAGCTGGCAGGATGTGTTCCGGGGTGGGCATCGCAGGGGAGCGTCCAAGGTTCTGAAGAGCGAATTCGCTAAGGGCAGAAGCATCGCCGGCTTGAATGATGGCGGCGATTTTTCTGTCTGCCTCCAGAGCCCAAGGGTAGGGTTTTGCTTTGATATTCTTGCTAATTTCGTACAGATTCTGAACAAGCGCACCGCTTCCAATAAGCAAAATCCTTTCGTTTCTGAGTTGTGCCAGGGCTTTCCCTACATCGACAATTTTTTTTGTATCGATATGGTATGAAAGGCTTATTTCCACCACAGGGATTTGTGCTTCGGGGAAAAGGTGAACAAGAATTCCCCATGCTCCATAATCGATTCCGCGCGTGGAGTCGCTTTTTGCATTGATGCCTGCAGTTAGCAAGAGGCTGCAGATTGTATCGGCCAGATCAGGCTTGCCTGGGGGAGCATAGCTGATCGCATATAATTCTTCCTGGAATTCGATACTGTCGAATATCTGCTTCGGGAAGGGAGAACTGGTAACTCGGACTTCGGGAGTGCTCCAGTGGGCGGAAATGACCGCGATAGCATCAGGGGAGGGCAGGCGGGTTCGGAGCGATCGGAGCGATTCCGTAAAGTCGTTGTTGAGCGCAGCGTTGATTGCAAGGCCATGTCCTACAAAGAGGGCGGGCATGACGATGGGGGACAGAGCTTTACTCATATTGTTGAGGATACTGCAGGCGGGCTGCCACTTCAACGCATTGCTCTGGTTTTAGTCGGGATCGTCCGTGGCGGGACTTGCTGACAATTTAAAAATCTGCACAAAACGGCTGCAATAGTCAATAAACTGAGCGTACATAAACCGAATCAAGAAAAATGCCAAAGCCGGGCGAGATGAAGGTTCACCATTCCGGAAGATGAAAAAGGAACCCCCTCGCGTTCGAGAAGAAAACGTTTCATCTCGAGTCCTCCCTGATATCCGGCGAGAGAGCCATTCGAGGCAATAACGCGGTGACATGGAATGAGGAGCGGGAATGGATTGTGCGACAGTGCGCTGGCGACCGCGCGGAAGGCGGAAGGCTTGCCACTTGCCTTGGCGAGTTCGAGATAGGTGCTGACGTGGCCGAATGGGATTGAAGCTTCCAGTGAAAGTATTGTCTGTTTGAAGCTGTTCAAATACTGCAGGCCGGGTCTGAGAAGCTTGAACGGGAATTGTGCAGGTTTGCTTTCAGCCGCTGCGCATATAGCTTCTGTTGCGCGGGAAATGAGATCAGGTAATAGACGTCTGTCATTCCATTGCTCAAGCATCGGGAAATCAGTGTGCGCTTGGCTAACGAGCGCACCATCATTGCGAGGCAGATAGATACGGCTCAAGATTGGCGCTTCTTCTCCCTGCCATACCACCAGGATGCTGCCGAACCGCGTGGGGACAGAGGTTGAAAATGCTTGGGTTTCTTTCCACTGTATTGGAATCATTTTTACCCCCTCTTATGGAGATATTTGCGCGCGCAGCCCCATATTGTCAGCATGCAAAGGGACTACTTGCCATCTGCGTTTCGCATGCGCGGCAATGTCGGAGGCAAGGCTCTTAACGGGGACAGAGCTTTCAAATACTGCAAGAATGGTCGGGCCAGAGCCCGAGAGCCACACAGCTGCAGCACCATTTGCCTGGCACGCGTTTTCAACATCTTCAAAATCAGGGACAAGGGGGCGCCGATACGGCTCATGAATGCGATCTTCGCAGACTCGACCAAGGCTTGATATATCAGCATTGCGAATCGCGAGCGCAGTGAGCACAGCATGCGAGATGGCATGGACGACATCGGCTCGCGAATATACGTCGGGAAGGGCTTTGCGCGCGACGCTCGTTTCGAGATCGAAGTCTGGGACGCAGGCAGCAAAGCGCCACTCTGCGGGCGCATCGGCGCGGATAATGGAAATATCCTCTTTGGCGATCGCGACAGCAGTGAATCCGCCATAGATAGCTGGGGCGGCGTTGTCGGGGTGCCCTTCGACAGCTGTGGCAGCTTTGAGCAAAAAGAGCTGGTTTTTTTGCTCCTTGAGAATATCAAGCTCTGTCCCCGCTTTAGGCTGTGCATACAGCAGAAGTGCGGCTGCAGCTCCGGCGACAGCGAGCGATGCGCTCGAGCCCAGCCCGCGTGCTGGCGGGATACGGGTGATGAATTCGACCTCGATTTCGGGGACAGAGGTTTGCAAAAGCGCGCAAGCTTGCCGAAACGAACGCAAAAAAAGATTGTCGGGGCCTGCCCATTGCAGAGGACAGCCCTTCAACCGAGTCTCAGAGGCTTTCTCGACTCGCACGGTATTGGAAAGCGAAAGCGCAATGCCAAGGCAATCGAAGCCCGGCCCGATGTTTGCACTTGTTGCAGGAACTTCAATTTCAATCATAGGATCCTCGCTGTGCCAGTTTCTTGCTGCGCAAATTCTGTAAGCACGCCTTCAAGATCAGATTCATCGATGATGGTGCCATGGTTGATTTTGGCAGAGACGAGCGCAGCAATCGGTTTCGGAACGGGAAGGCCTGTAAGTCGCGACAATTCAAAGGCAAGCTGCAGGTCCTTGCCTTTTTCGCTTGTCGGGCCTTTCTTGCCTTGAAGCGCCTCGAGGCAGGCGGCAGGAAATTTGAAGGGACTGGCCGTGGCCGCGACGACGATGGGCGCCGAATCCGTGGTTTCGCCCGAAACCTCTGTCCCCTTCGTATACACATCGCGCGCTACTTTGCATGCAACCGCTGTGTGCGGATCAACGAGCAGGCCGTGCGATTCCCACATTGAGCGAATGGTCTCAAGCGTCTGGGCGTCATCTGCCCAGCTGGCGCGGAAATCAGCGATTGTTGCGCGATTTTTCTCAGAAAGCTCAAATACGCCTTTGCGTTCAAATTTCTGCATAGTCATGGCGACAAGCTCAGGATTTTCCTCAAGAGCATGGTACAAGAGCCGCTCAAGATTGCTCGAGACCAGAATGTCCATCGAGGGGCTTAGGGTTTTTGTAAATTCGCGGCGCTTGTCGTACACGCCAGTAGAGAAAAAATCATGCAGTATGCGATTAGAATTTGAAGCACACACGAGCTTACCTATGGGAAGGCCCATTGCTTTGGCATAGCGGGCAGCCAATATATCGCCGAAATTGCCGCTAGGCACAACAACATCGAATGGCTCGCCTTGCCGCAGGAAACCGGAAAAATAAAGCTCGCGCCAAGCTTTCACATAATAGACAATCTGAGGCAGCAGTCTTCCTATATTGATTGAATTCGCGGAGCTGAGTCGAATCGCATGGAATGGCGAGTCAGGATTCCCGGCAATCTGAAAAATGCGCTTGACTGCTCGCTGGGCGTCGTCGAAATTGCCGCGGAGGCCGACAACCAATCTGCCCTCAACGGGGACAGAGGTCATCTGAAGCTGCTGAATTTCGCTCGTTCCTTCGGCTGGGTAGACGACGGCGATGCGAATGCCAGGCTGCCCGCCGAGTCCAGCGAGCGCAGCTGAGCCTGTGTCGCCCGAAGTTGCGGTCAGAATGAGCAAGGGCTCATCGATGTCGCATTTTTCCAGGCTTTTTTGCAAGAGCCTGCCGAGGAGGCTAAGCGCGAGATCCTTGAATGCGCATGTCTTGCCGTGAAAAAGTTCGAGCAGAAATAAAGGATGATTTCCGAGCGAACCAACAGCCCTTAGTGGGACAATTTCTGGCACATCGAACAGAGCTTCGCCACCAGGATCGTTTTGCGCAATATATGCGCGCTCGATGAGGGGACGGAGCTCGTCTTCTGACCAATCGAACCAGGGGGCGAGGACAAGCCACGCAAGCTCAGCATATGATAATCCCGGCTCATTGAGCGCCTCAGGCGGAAGCGCCGGTATTTGCACTGGGACAAACAACCCGCCATCCTGAGGCATGCCCTGCACAATGGCTTCGGCAATGCTTGCGTTTACGCGGCCATTTCGAGTGCTTGTATAGCGAATCACCATACCAGAGAGAATACAGGACTCGCTGGAATGAGAAAAGCCCGCCGTTTCGAACCAGCAGGCTTATATTAAGAATGCATTGGTAGCAAGTGTGTTAGATTATTTTTCCTCAAATCTTGTTGAAATCGAGTGGCACAGACGGATCGCGCTTGCCGAGCTCGATATTGAGCATGAAAAGGCCCTGGGCTGAATTGCCGAGCAAATCGATGTTCTGCAGAATTTCAGTGTCGTTCTTTTCCTCTTCTATCTGCTCGTTGATGTACCACTGCGCAAGAGCCTGGGTCGCATAATCCTTTTCGGCAATTGCGAGGTCCATAATTTCGCGAATACTGGCTGTGACGCTTTGCTCGTGCGCCAGCACATGCTGGAAGAGCGATTTGACATCTTTTTCTTTGAATTCAGGGGTGTCGATTTTTGTATAGGCAACCGTGGCATTCTGGTCATGCAGATACTTTGCGAATTTCATCGCATGGAACATTTCCTCATGGTATTGCACGGTGAGCCACTTTCCGATGCCGGTATAGCCTGCTTCGTTCATTCTCGCCGCCATAGCTAGGTAGAGATATGCTGAATACATTTCGCGATTGATCTGAAGATTGATCCGATCTATCATTTTCTGTGATAGCATTGTTTTCCTCCGTTTAAACTTTCTTATGAGCGGCTGGGCCGCTTTCTTTTATAATATAATGAATTTCCCGAGGCGGGCAAAATGGCATGCGGCGAATGCCAAAAAAATGAGTCGAAGGCTCAGCCTGGCGCGCTCGATGCTGCTAATCGCGCGATTTCTTCATGCCGAAAACAGCTCACAAGGTGGTCGTTCACAATGCCGATCGCCTGCAAATGCGCATAAATAGTGACAGAACCTACAAATGCAAAGCCGGCTTTTTTCATTTCATTGCTGATTAAATCTGAAAGCGGCGTCCTGGCAGGAAGTTCGCATATATCCTTCCAGGTATTCAGAATTGGCCTGCCTTCCACAAAGCGCCAAATCCAAGCGTCAAAGGAGCCATAGCGCTCCTGAATATTCAGAAATGCCCGCGCGTTTGCCACCGCGGCTTCCAACTTGCGTCTGTTTCGAATGAGGCTGGGGTCAGCCAGAAAGCGCTCAATTTCCGGGCCGGAAAAACGCGCGACTTTCTCGGGATCGAAGTACGCAAAAGCAGCTCGATAGGCTTCGCGCTTTCCAAGGATTGTCCTCCACGAGAGCCCTGCCTGCTGCGTTTCCAGCAGGAGGAATTCGAAGTGCGTGCGCTCGTTGTGTACGGGGACGCCCCATTCCTCATCGTGGTAGCGAAGGTAAAGCGGATCGCTTCCGCACCATGGGCATCGATTCATGGCGAAATAATAGCAAATAGATAAAGGAATAGCAAATAAATGCGCGATTTATTTGAATTCTGCGTATAAGCCCCGTATAATTGAATAAGATTGCTGGCATAAAAGGGCTGCAGATATGCGAAAAACGCTGATACATCCAAGCGGCTCATGGAGGAAACGATGAAAACGTGGAAAGTTGCATTGTTGGCGGCAGCGCTTGCAATAATCGTTGCAGGACCGGTTCTGGCGCAAAATGCTGTTAAAGGCGTTACAACGGATGTTCATGCTGAAAAGGGCGATTTCAATGTGCTCGGCGGAATCGGCTATGGATGGAGAGGTTTTGGGGTGAGTGGTGGAGTTGAATATATTTTCCAAAAATTCGATATTCCCGGATTCCCGCTCACGATGGGCGTCATGGGGCTTGCAGGTCTTGATTTCGGATCTGGCTTCGATGTTTCTGCCGCAGGTATGGCCACTCTTCACTGGGGTCTCAAAGCTTATAAGGATTTTCCTGAATTCTTGCGGAAATTCGATTGGTATATGGGTCTTGGCCTTGGTGTTGGCATCATCCCCTTTGGATTCGGAATGTCGTCGGGAGGCGGCGTTTCGTACTATGTGAATGAAAAACTCGCCATCGATCTGCATTCCTTTTATGTTAATCATTTTGTCGGCGGCGCTTCGGGAGTTGGTGGAACTATTGGTATCAGGTACAAGCTGTAATCCTGGTTGGTTTCAGTCTGTCGAGCGCGGCGCCTTTCGTGGTACCGCGCTTTTTTCTTGTGCCTCAAGACATAACGAAAAAGATGTCTCCTATCTGCTCGGGAAGAGCGCGCCTGCCCGCACCTGGAAAGTGAAGATATGCGAGCCCGAATAACTCGCGTAGGCGCTGATTATTGCTGGAGCAAGTCCGAAGGCACTCGCCTGGAATGAAAAACATAGGCCGGCCGCCCAGTCTTTCATTGCAAAGCTGCCAGCCCCCCCGGCGGGCGCGCTCCATTTTGTATCGAAAAATGGCGCAAGCTCCAAATTGCGCACAAGCGCAGTCTCTGCAATATCGAAAAAGAGGCTGCGTGGGGCGATGGTCAGCTCAGCGTTGGTTATCAGCGAGGATTCTGCTGCTGAGCGAGCTGCACCGCTCCGGAAGCCATCAAATTTCGATTCCAGAAATGCATTGCCATTCAGGGCAACTTTTGCAAACCCGCGCACTCTCGGGCTGAACAAGCCGGCATGCAGGCCTATCATCAATGTGCCCTCCAGCCCGGCAGAGAGCTGGGCGCTGACTGTGCTTTCCGCGAATCCCCCAGCCTCCAGTGAATACCACGGCACGATCGCATGCGCATCCTGATCGAAACCAGGGGTCACTGATGCGGCGCTCACAAGCCCGATGGATTGCCAGGTCGCACTTCCTTCGCCGATCTCCCTGATCACGTCCGCACTTGCCGCAAAACCGATTTTCGTTGCACCGACAAATGTCGCGCTCTTTAGCGAGCCGGCAAATTCCCACATTGCGGGCGTATGGCCAAGTATAGCAGTGCTACTATAATCGCCCCAGAGCCGCGCAGACGCTCCGATCACCAAAGCCTCTATGGGATTTATATTGATGCTTCCGTCGAGAGCCCACTGCTTGCCGGTCTCCGGCGCGATAGCAGCAAAATACGATAGAGAGGTTTTTGTCCTCCATGCTGAAAAAACTGCGGAAAGGCCAGCGCGGGGAATGGTTTCTGTTTCGCCCGCGAAGCCCAAAATTGGGGGGAAGAGTCTGAGCGCAGGGGCTGCTCGGATTGTCGGCGCGGATGTAGGCATAACACCAGCGCGCAACGCCTCGATAGTCTTTATAAGTTTCTGGTGCATGCGAGCCCGCAATTCCACAAGAGAGGGCGGTGGCGGATTTTCAAGCTGGGCGCGCTCTTGTGCATCGAGGGCGGCAATGGCTCTCGCAGCGCTTTCTTCTCCTCTCGCGATGATAAGATTGGGATCGCTAAATTGCATGTAGGAGAGGGTCTCGACATTGTTGCGGATGATAAAGGCGCTTGTTTTTTCCAGGGCGCCCATACTTGTGCGCGTCTTTCCGATATCAATAGCTCGATTTACTACCGTAAGCGGGTTGGAAAAGCTCATGGCGCGGTTATAGAGCGCAGTCGATACGATGAGTCTGTCGGTGAATCGCTGAGCAGGCTCAATGGGAACAATGGCCGCTATTCCCCCATCGATAAGAATAAAATTGCCAACATGCTGCGGCTCGAACACGGCAGGCATAGAAAAAGCTGCAGTCATAATGCGCTCGAATGAGCCTTCCGCAAACCATATCTGCTGCCGCGAGGGAAGGTCTTCCGCAGTGACTATAATTGGGATAGCAGTTTCGGAAATGTCCAGATTGCCGACCAGCATGCGCATCGCTGCCGCAAAGGCTTCTGTATTGATGAACCCGCCATTTGTAGGGAGTACGATATCGAAATAGGAATCCAGCGGGATTGCATGAATGAGCAGCTGGATATCATCGGGCGAAAAACCTGCGGCATAGAGCATGCCGATAATCGCTCCCATGGAATTTGCGACGATGAAATCGGGGTAGATGCCGGCTTTTTCGAGTTCTTTCAGGACACCTATATGCGCATAGGCGCGGGCTGAGCCTCCGCTGAGGACGAGGCCGAGCGGGGGGTGCACGGAAGCTTGTGCATCTGTTAGACTGCCCTGCGTGCCGGAGAGGGTTGTGCGGATGTTCAGCCTTTGCACAAACCCTGCCTCGCCAACGAAAACAGGCTCAATAACATTTCTGACTGGATCCCCGTCGGGGAAGGCCTGGTCGAACGAAGCAGTCACAGGGTCCCGCGCTGGCTCATTCTCCTGGGCGCCCAATGTCTGAGGAAATGGGTGGATCAGTGCGAGTACGAACAGTAAGAGCAGAATATAGAGCCCCTCAAGAGCACTTTTTTTCGGTGGCTTCATGTGTGCTCACTATATACCAGAAAAAGCGCAGGAATAAAGACTTCCAAAATGCTCGACAGCATACGAAGTTTCTTGCTATTCTCTTTTCATGCAAAGTGATGACTCGCAGAGAAATGGCGACCTTGCTGAGAACCCTTTCAGCTGTTTGAAAGCCGCGCCATACCTGCCTGGACTCCGCGCAAACGGCCCTGCGCAGTGTAAAACCCGGCAAGCTGCCATCTGGTTATTTTTCGGAGTAGTCTATGCCAACTGAGTTTCTTGTGCTGCTTTTGCTTATTCTTCTGAATGGCTTTTTTTCGCTCTCCGAGATGGCGCTTGTTTCGTCGCGCAAGGCGAGGCTCAAGTCGGAAGCCGATAAAGGCAAGAGCGCGTACCAGCTTGCATTCAAGACGCGCGAGTCACCGAGCCGCTATCTTTCGACAATCCAGGTTGCAATTACGCTCATCGGTATTCTAACCGGCACAGTGAGCGGTACCACGATTTCCCAGCGCCTTGCAGCTTGGCTCGCCACTTTCCCTGCGCTCGAAAAATATGCCGCTTCGATTTCGATTGCAGTGGTGGTGCTCGCGATTACATTTTTATCAGTCATTATCGGGGAGCTCGTTCCGAAATCGATTGCGCTGCACAATCCTGAGCAGATTGCAGCATTTACCATTCGGCCGATGCATTTTCTGAGTGTCCTCTTTTTTCCGGTGGTGAGGCTTCTGTCGGCGGCCACTGATGGTTTGGTCAGGCTTATGGGGTTTCATCGCGCCGCAGAATCCGCGATTACGCCCGAGGAAGTGAAAATTCTTGTCGAACAGGGTGAGGAATCGGGGGTGTTCGAGACCGCCGAGCGCGAGATGGTGGAAGGGGTGCTGAATCTGGATGACAGGCGGGTCACGATGTTTATGACGCCACGGACGGATGTGGTAGCGCTGGACACGGCGGATTCGCGCGAAGCGCATGTGCGCGCGATCATCGAAAATGCGGAGTTCGGGTATTTGCCGGTGGTCGAGGGGGATCTGGATCATGCGATTGGCATGCTCGAAGTAAAGCGTGCGCTTACGCGGCTTGCACAGGGGCGCTTTGCAGGAATCCGAGAGTGTATGCAATCGGCAGTCATGATTCCGGAGAGTTTTTCCGGTTTGCAGGCGCTTGGTATTCTCAAGGATGCGAAAAAATCCGCAGGGCTCATTGTGGATGAGTATGGCGGCGTTTCCGGGCTTGTCACGATTGGGGATTTGCTTGAGGTAGTGGCGAATCTTTCCGAAATCGAGCAGCAGGAAGAACCACAGATTTTCAAGCGAAGCGATGGCTCATACCTCGTTGATGGCTCGATGCCCATTGATGAATTTGCGGAAGCTCTCGAGCTTAATGTCGAGCAATTTTCGCGCGAGGATTACGATACGGTGGCCGGTTTCGTGCTGCATCGAACAGGAACCATTCCGAAGGCGGGAGATACGATTGAATGGCCGCCTCTCTCTATCGAAGTAGTCGATATGGATGGCAAGCGCATCGACAAGGTGCTGGTCAAAAAGACTGAATAAACCAGCGATGCACTGGTGCGCCGGGCAGCAGTTCGGGATGGAATGTCGCGGCGACAATGTTTCCCTGCCTGACCATAACAGGGTCGCCCTGACAGACAGCGAGCACTTCGACACCTGGGCCTAAGGCGATTATCTTCGGCGCACGGATAAACACGCCATCAATTGTGCCGATTTCCGGAATTGTCGTCTGCACTGGCGCATGGAAGCTGTCGACCTGTCTGCCATAGGCATTGCGCCGGACAGTGACATCGAGAACGCCGAGGCGAGTTTGCTCGCTGGCTTCGATGTTCTTCGCAAGAAGAATGATTCCAGCGCAGGTAGCAAAAACAGGCATTCCGTTCGCAATGCGCAATTTGAGCAGTTCGAACATGCCGAAGCGCTCAAGCAGCATGCCCATGACGGTGCTCTCGCCCCCCGGGATGATGAGCGCAGCTATGGATTCAAGATCAGCAGGACGACGCACCTCGATGGTTTCGACGGCGTTTTCGCTGGCTCGCGCGAGCGCTTTCAGGTGCGCTTCGTAATCTCCCTGCAGCGCGAGCACTCCAATGCGAGAACTACTCACCAGCCTCTCCCCGCGATTCTCTGATTTTCGTTCAGCTCATCGAGCCCGATACCGACCATCGGCTCCCCGAGGTCTTCGGAAATTTCCGCAAGAATTTTGGGATCTTTGTAGTGCACGACTGCGGAAACAATTGCGGTTGCGCGGCGTTCCGGGTTGCCGGATTTGAAAATGCCGGAACCGACAAAGACCGACTCTGCGCCGAGCTGCATCATAAGGGCAGCATCAGCGGGGGTCGCAACGCCGCCTGCGGAGAAATTCGGCACGGGCAGCTTGCCGGTCTTGGCTACTTCCCACACAAGTTCAAATGGGGCGCCGAGCTCTTTTGCGGCAGTCATGAGCTCTTCATCAGGCAGGCGAGTCAGGCGGGCTATTTCGTCGCGCACGGTGCGCATGTGGCGCACCGCTTCGATGATGTCGCCGGTTCCTGCTTCACCCTTAGTGCGGATCATTGCCGCGCCTTCGCCGATACGGCGGAGTGCTTCGCCGAGATCGCGGCAGCCGCAGACAAAGGGAACTTTGAAATTGTGCTTGTAGACATGAAAGCGATCGTCAGCCGGCGTCAGCACTTCGGATTCATCGATAAAGTCGACGCCCAGGGCTTCGAGTATCTGCGCCTCGACAAAATGGCCGATGCGGCATTTCGCCATGACCGGTATGGAAACAGCGTCCTGGATCTCTTTGATGATTTTCGGATCGGACATGCGGGCTACGCCGCCTTGCGCGCGGATATCCGCGGGAACGCGCTCCAAGGCCATGACAGCGCATGCGCCGGCTTTTTCGGCTATTTTTGCCTGTGCTGCATTTGTGACATCCATAATGACGCCGCCTTTGAGCATTTCCGCGAGTCCAACCTTGATGCGCCACTGCTCGCTCTGGCGGCTGGACCAAAAATTCTGTTCCATATTGTTATCTCCTCGCTTTTCGCCGTGCGGAAGGAATGTGCCTAATTACAAATATATACACTAGCGAAAAAGGGCGGTTTGCGCAAGGGCGGCGAGCTTTGGCAGGTCTGGAAGCTGAAGGGGGTGCCGGCTGGAGGTTCTTTCTCCAGAACATGGAGTGTGGTATCTTCATCAGTATGAAATTGCTGGTAACCGGCGCCTCAGGGCTTCTCGGACGCTCGCTTATGAAGCTGCTTGCGAGCTACCCGGATATAGAAACGAAGGGCGTGGCGTTTTCGCGCGCAAAGGCACCGCTCGAAAAGCTTGATTTGACAGAGGAGCGCTCGGTCGCGCTGTTTTTTGCGCATTTCAGGCCTGATGTGGTGATTCATCTGGCTGCGGAGCGGCGACCCGATATTGTCGATACAGATTTAGAGCGAGCCAGGGCAATCAATGTCGATGCAACGCAGATTATTGCTCGGGAATGCGCAAAGCGCGGGGTGTTTCTGCTTTTGATATCGACAGACTATGTGTTTGATGGTTCGGCCCCTCCGTATTTCCCTAATTCTCCGGTACATCCGCTCAATGAATATGGCCGGATGAAGCTTGAAGCCGAAAGGGTTGCAGAAACTGCGCTTTCGGGTATTGTTCGGGCTTCCGGGGGACGGAGCGTGGGTGCGGTTTTGCGCATTCCCATTCTGTATGGTCCGGTAGGATATCTCGAAGAATCTTCGGTGACCGAGATCGCCCTTGCGCTCAAGTCGACCGAGCCGCGAAATATCGAGCATTGGGCGCACCGGTATCCTGCGCATGTCGATGATGTTTCGACAGCAATTATGGCTATTGTCGAAGCCTGCATGCAGCGCACGGCAGCGTGCGGTCCCTTTCCGCGTTTTCTGCTTTCTGGAAAGGAAGCATACACCAAATATGAAATGGCAAAGGCTATGGCTGCCGCCCTGGGTATCGATGCCAGCCATATCCGCCCCGATCCCTCGCCTCCAAAAGGCGCACCAAGACCGCGCGACTGCCGCATGGATACATCGCTCCTCGAATCACTCGGCTGGCGCCAGGAAAAGTATTTCAGCTCATCGATCGGAGATATCATAAAGCCATTTTTCAGCTGAGGCATATGCAGAAGAATTATTACTCTCCGACGCTCCGCGGAATGCCATTTTATAGGTTCGCTTTCGGCGTTCTCGCTCTACTTGCAACTATTTCAGCAATGGTGATCCTTGGCGGATGTGCGACTTCGCAGGGAGCAGGCAGCCTTGCGAATTCCGTTGGTCTTGTGAACTCCGTTAGCCTTGCGAACTCCGGCGCGGACAGCACACAGAGCATTGAGGCTTTTCTTGAATCGAATGGCTTTTCGCGAATTCAAACGAACGAGCCAATCATTCATTACAGCGCAGAATCGTGGAAAGCATCGCTGCTCAATACCATTGCTCAGGCCAAAAAATCTGTTTTTGTGCTTGTTTTTTTAGCGAACCGCAATGAATTCAATGCTGAAATCTATGATGCGCTCATTGCTAAGGCTGCTGAAGGGGTGCCTGTCTATTTCCTGTTCGATGCGACATCCTATGAGCGGGTTTTCCACAATCCGAAATGGAATGATGAAATTGTCGCGCCTTCGGAAGTGTTCCGGGGCACAAAGGTGAAATGGGCTGAATTCAATCCGCTGAGGCTCGAGCGCATAGCCGCGCTGCCATGGCTTCTTGTGCGCGATCACCGCAAGATCGTCATGGTCGATGGAGAGATCATCTATGCAGGCGGGTACAATCTGAACATTTTTTCCTTTGCGCCGCTTGACCAGAACGGAAACGAAGATGCGATGGTAGAAATCCAAAGTCCCGATGCGGGACGCGCCCTCGCTCCATCGCTTGCCGAAACATGGAATCAGTTTTCTGTAGAATCACTTAACTCGGAGGATATTGCGCCGAGTGTATCAGCCAGCCCGGAAGCTTCAGCTGGCAGCCAAACAGCTAGCACGGACTCAACGACCAGCCAAGATACCCCCCTTGCCTGCCCGCCAAATGCCAATAAAGGCGCTGTAAATGCGTGGCTGGGCAATCAAGTCATTGGGGAAACTCGGAGCATCGAAGCCCTCTATCGCGCCATATTCGATTATGCTCAAGAAGAGGTATGGCTCGTCCAGGCTTTTGCAATGCCGACAGAAACAATCATGCAGATGGTGAAGCAAGCATTACAGCGGGGCATTCAGGTCAACATCATGCTTTCTGAAGATCAAATAAGTCCTGCCATGGATAAAGCGGTGCACTACACCGTCCTGCCGCTTCTGGAGGCAGGGGCGCATGTTTTCATCTACAAATCAGCCGGGAATGCCCTCCTTCATTACAAGCTCGCTATGATGGACCGGAAGATAGTCGCACTGGGCAGCCCGAATTTCAATTATCGCTCTGTGCGGCTCTCGAATGAGATTGTGTTCGTGTTTGATAATGAGCGAACAATCGGTGTTGTGAGCCAGAATTTATCGGAATTGCAGAAACGGGCGCGTCCTGTCAGCATAGAAGAAGCTCAGAAATGGCGGGGTTTTGCGTATTTTATGAGTTATCTTCTTTCTGTGCCTGGAGGATGAGAATGGAGCGTTTGCTGAATATGAAGCATTCTATGCGCTTCGTGATTTTTATAATGCTTGTGTGCTATGTGGCAGCTAGCGCGGGTATGGTCTACGCTGCAGAGCCCTGGCATGTCGGAATTGTTGTAGGAACCGAGGGTTTTGCTGCAAAAGGCTTTGATAATGGCGAGTATATGCGCGCAGGGCTGCTATTTGACCCTTTCCCGCCGAAGGGGATTCAGCCGGCGTGGTTTTTGGGTGCGCTGGTGCCGGTCAACCCTCTGGACTTTTCTGGTTCGATGCTGAATATCGGGATTGAGCTTCGCTATATGGCAAGAACAGCTCATTCCTCGTTTTTTGTGCGCGAATGGAAATATGCGCCTGCGGTTTCGGCGGAAATGCTTATCGACCCCGCTGGCGGCCACGAGGTGGGCTTTGTCGTTTCAGCGCAGCTTGTGAGGTTCTGGTTTGGCGAAAGCTATGTGTCCTTCCTGGGGACAGAGCTTGTGCTGGATTCGAAAGGTTTAGTGAGCGGGTGGGGGGCATCGCTGATCCGGCTTACTGCGTTTGTGCATTGAGGCGAGGAAGGGAGCAGGGCATGAAGGGTTTAAAAATGGAGGCTTCGGGGGTTTTCCGCTCAAGTGCAAGGCTTCGGGCGCTTATGCTGCTTGCGGTGCTTTTCATGTTTGCCCCATCAGCGCAGCCAGTTCATGCGCAGGATGTCTCCTTGAGCATCCAGCAGTGGAGTTTTTTCGCGGATACTGCTGGTGAGCGGATTTCCGGGCCAGGGCAACATGTTTCGATCGGTTTAATAGGGGGTCTGACCCCCAGACTTGAATTGGATTTCAGTGCTGTAACCATGCTCACACCGAAGCCCGGCGATTCCCTGCTCGGGGCTGTCTCGCTCGGATATTCGTTGCTCGCAGAACGCTGGATCAACGATCGCGTGCCGCCTAATTGGGTGAGCATGCTCGCAGAAATAGGCTTTCTGGGCGGAGGGACGGAGCTTTGGGTGAGAGGATTTTCAGGCGCAACTCCGAAAGCCCAGGTGTTCGTGCGCTTTACGCCGCTCGTGCTGGGCAATTCATTCTATCGCAGGAGGGACCGTCTGCTTGCGCTCGGTTTTGCTTATGACCTTCTGAAACAGCGTGGCTCATTTTTCTTCAATTTCTTTGCGATCGACGCAAGCTTGAGGCGGTGAGCTCGGCCCTAAATCAATCCGCGTCAATTAGAAGTACTTTGACTGGAACTGCAGGGAAATGCCGCTTAAGCCGCTCAATATCATAAATGAGCTGTTCGCCGTATGAGACACCAGAGGACATTTCTTTTTGAAGATGATGGCATGGAACAATTTCTACACCGACATCAGCTTTCTTTTCATTGAAGAAATATTGAAATTTCGCCATATCATAAAACATAAATGCGTACTTGCCGAATTGTACCTCGATAAGCACTTTATCTTTGACGAAATCGACCTGTTTGAAAGCGCCTGAAATTGCTATATCTGAATTGGGAATTGTAATTGTATAATTATCTCGTATTTCATGATAAGAAAACTTCTTAAAATATGCTGAAAATTGTTCATTCATATCCTTAGGAGAAAAGAGCATTTCGCCTCTCATTGTTTTTTCTTTGCTTTCTTTAGTTCGATTTGCTTGTACGCTTTGAATTACCGATCTGATTTCCCTGTCGATTTCTGGATATCGCAATTGAAGTATTTCTGCTCCGCCAAGGTGAGAGTATTCATACATTATTCTCATTTTATTTTCCTTTCTGAAATTTCGGTTCTTTAATCATTAATTCCAATTGTGTTGCTGCATTTAGGTTTATCTTTCTAGGTGGCACATAAATACTTTTGTCATTTGGATCATATACTGGTCTATCTATTGGCCTTATTCGAAGTTCACCTTTTTCAGCTTTAAGGATTCTATCTTTTGCAATTTCGATATATTCTTTGATTATTTCTGATCCAGCGACTCTTCTGTTACGAATAAGAGAGGCAATTGCTGTAGTTCCGACGCCCATGAAAGGATCAAAAACCAAATCGTTTTCATTGGTCAAAGCAAGCACCAAGCGCTCAACCAGCTCTACAGGGAATTGGCAAGGATGAACGGTTTTTTCGACATGATTAGATTTTACATTCGGAATTTCCCAAACATCACTGGGATTTTTCCCAAGCGGATTGCTGGAGAATTCTCCTTTTTTATCCCCTTTATAATATTTTTTTTCGGGATATTTCTGAGGAACTCTTACACTGTCAAGATTAAAAATATAGTCATCTGATTTTGTAAACCATAGAATTGTTTCATATCTTCCTGAGAATCGATTTGAGCAATGCAAACCATGCCCAAAATGCCAAATTATCCTGTTGCGAAGCTTAAGCCCAAGGCTGCTGAAGATAGGGTATAGCAATATGTCCAAAGGAAGAATCTCTCCGTTATTTACATAGTTGCCAACTTCCCAACAAATGCTGCCCGTTGGCTGCAATACTCTATTGCACTCTGTGATTACTTTTTTTTGCCAAGAGAGATAATTGTCCAGGGAGGTCTTCTTTTCATATTCCTTGCCAATATTGTATGGAGGAGAAGTTACAACTAGACTGACAGATTCATCAGGCATCTCTTTCAGCAAGTCGAGACAATCACCCAAATACAATGTTATTCTATTATTAATGTTGAAATGATCAGCGACTTCCATGGAACGAAATATACTATACTCTAGCATAAAAGCAAAGCAATAAGCGTTACAATATCTAAACGATTGTGTAGCATATTGCCTTGCATGAATAAAGTTTTGTTATTTCAATAAATATATATACACACAATTTCCGAAATCGACGAATGATCAGCCTACCCTATTCTCCAGATCGAACATCTTGCCCGGATTCATGATGAGGTTCGGATCCCATGCGCGCTTGATCGCTTTTAAAAGCTCGAGCTCGACAGGGCTCATAAACCTTTTCATATATTCCTTGCGCTTGAGCCCGATGCCATGCTCGCCCGAGATTTTTCCGCCCAGCTTCGAAATTGCCTCATAGAGCGCCTCGAGAGCCTGCGGTTCGATTCTGTGCCAGTCTTCCATGGACATTTCCGGGTCCTTGACAAGTGTTGCGTGGAGATTCCCGTCGCCAGCATGCCCATAGCAGGGGATGGTGATGCCGAACTGCGCAGCGATGCGATCGAGCTCGGGGATCACCGCCGGTATCGATGCGGGCGGCACAACGATATCTTCAAGACTCTGGACTGGGCAGTACACCTTGAATGCTTCTGCGATGTTGCGTCGAATTGCCCACAGGCGTTCTTGGGTTGTACGGTTATCGGCTACATATACCTCAATAGCGCCCTGCTCCATGCACAGGTCGCCGACGGCCTCGGCTTCGCTCTCGACAAGCGCAGGGTCTCTGCCATCCATTTCGATGAGGAGCATCGCACCGCACTGCGCATAGGGCAGATTCTCGTTCAAGTAGGCGCAGGACGTCTCGACCGAACGGCGATCCATGAATTCGATTGCGGTGGGGATGAGGCCTTTCGAAAGGATGACGGGAACGCAGGAAATTGCCTCCTGTGGGCTTCTGAAGAGCACGAGCAGGTCGGATTTGGCTGCAGGCAGTCCGATCAGCTTGATGATGGCCGCGGTTGCGATACCCAGCGTACCTTCAGACCCCACAATGAGATGCACAAGATCGTAGCCGGTCACATCCTTGGCCAGTTTGCCGCCCAGCCAGACTATGTCGCCTGCGGGCGTCACAAATTCGAGGCCCAGGATGTAGCGCGAGGTGACGCCATACTTGATTGCCTTGCCACCTCCTGCGTTCTCCGCGATGTTACCACCAAGCATGCATGTCTCGAGGCTCATGGGATAGCCGGCATAGAAAAGCCCCTTATCCTTGACAAGATTGTTGATTTCGTTCGTGACAATGCCGGTTTCGACCGTCATGGTGAGGTTTTCGTAATCGATTTCCCGCACGTGATTCATTTTTTCGAGCGAAATGACAATGCCTCCAAAGACGGGAATCGCGCCGCCGGAGAGGCCGCTTCCTGCTCCTCGCGGCGTGAGGGGAATGTGCGCGCGGTTCGCAAGTTTGACGATTGCGGCCACAGCTACGGTCGATTCGGGGGTGACGACAACTTCCGGCATGTGCGCATATTCTTCTTTGGAAGTTTCGTCATGGGAATATGCTTCGAGCTTGGCGGGGTCGAGAAGGACATTGCGGGCACCGGCGATAACGGCGAGCTCCCGTATGATTTCTTCTGTAACGCGGTTATAGAGCATGATTGCCCTCCGTGGAGATGCCCGTCTTCGCGCTGCGAACGCGCTCCGCAAGGCGTGGCAGGATTTCAAAGAGGTCTCCCACGACCGCGAGATCCGCGACTGCGTGGATGGGAGCCTCGGGATCGCTGTTGATTGCGATGATGGTTTTCGCGGTCCGAATTCCTGCCAGATGCTGAATTGCTCCTGAAATGCCGGCGCAAAGATAGATTTCGGGCGAAATGGTCTTGCCGCTCAAGCCTACCTGGTGCGGATACGAAATCCAGCCGCGATCGACAGCCTCGCGGCTCGCTCCGACGACAGCGCCAAGAGCATCGGCGAGTTCGCGCACAAGCTTGAAGTTCTCGGCTTTTTTAAGGCCGCGGCCACCAGAGACGACCATTCGCGCTCCTTCGAGGTTTTCAAAGCCTTTTGTATTGCGTTCCATGGAGAGTACTCGCGTTCGGACGGCGATTTGCTGCGTGCCCGCTCGGGATTCGGCTGGCTGCAGAGCCTGAGCTCGAAGCACCGTCCCCTTGCGCTCGAAATCCGGGGACAGAGGTTGAGCCGAATGAGGGCGGACCGTCGCCATCTGCGGCTTGTGCTTTGGCGTTTTGATTGTCGCCATGATATTGCCGCCAATGGCAGGCCGGGTCTGCAAAAGGAGTCCAGTTCCCTCTTCGATAGCAAGCTCCGTGCAGTCAGCCGTGAGGCCGGTGCCGAGCTTCGCAGCCAGGTAGGGCATAAGCGTTCGCCCTGTGGTTGTCGCCGCAGCGAGCACAATATCAGGCTTGCGTTCCCTGGCGAGTGCAAAGAGAGCATCTGCCCAGGTCTCGCAGACAAAATCATCGAAATTGAGGCTTTCGAGCGCGATAACGCTATCCGCGCCATACGCGATCAAGGCTTGCGCTTCCTCATCGGCGAGGGACGGAGCTACAACAATAGCTGCAAGAGAGGTGTGCAACGCATCTGCAAGCGTGCGCGCCCGGGCGAGCAGTTCGAACGATACACTATCAAGGCCGACATGGCGCCGCTCGGCAATAATCCAGACTTCGGGTTTGGGAGCGGCGGATTTGGCGGCGCCAGGGCTGGAAGCAGAGAGTTCAGCAGATAAAGGTTCAGCGGGGGAAAGTTTTGCGGCAGAATGATTTCGCGCCGCCTCCTGATCTAGGCTCGCACGTTCCAAATTCTCATGTGTGGTGCTCGCTTTGGAATAGAGCGAGGTTCGCTCTTGATGAGCAGTTGCGAGAGCAGCTTCAGGGACGGAGCTCAAGCAGCCCTTTTCCTCAAGCAGCGCAAAAATGCGATTCACCGCACGCGCAATTCCTTCTTCATCCCTGGCCATGAGGCGCTCGCCATCGCGCGAAACCTTAGGGTAGAAAATTTTCGTCACCCGGGTTGGAGAGCCCGGAAGGCCCGCATCCTCTGTCCCCAAGCCAAGCTCGCGCGCACCCCAGCGAAGCACCTGCGCACTTCTGGCAAATTTCTTTCCTCTCAAAGTTGGCAGACGAGGCGAGGCAATTTCCTTCACCACCGTAATAAGACAGGGCATTTCGGTTTCGAGAATCTGGTAGCCTTCTTCGGTGAGCCGACGCGCACGCACAGTTGATGGTGCGAAAGACACGCCGCCCTTCTCTGCGCCTGCAGACCCCAAATCGGCGAAAAGCTCAAGCCCGCTCGCATACGAAATCACCGGAATTCCGAGCCATGCAGCGAGCGCAGGCCCCACCTGCCCTGTGTCGCCGTCGGTCGCACGCTCGCCAGCTAAAATGATATCGAACGCACCGATTTTCTTGACAGCTTCAGCAAGAACGCGCGAAGTCGCCCACGTGTCGGAGCCAGCAAACACCCTGTCGGTGAGCAAAACCGCCTCATCGCATCCCATCGAGAGCGCTTCACGCAGTGCGCGCTCCGCATCGGGCGGGCCCATCGAAAGAACAGTAATTCGGGCTCCAAACCGCTCTTTCAGCACGAGCGCCTCTTCGATTGCATAGAGGTCGAGCGGATTGACAATGCTCTCGAGCCCCGAGCGGACCATGGTGCCAGTCTCAGGGTCCATTTTGACTTTGTCGGTTTCGGGGACCTGTTTAATAGTAACGATGATATGCACGTGGGTTCTCCAGCTTATGTTTATATCTATATTGAAGCTTTATAGAAAATAATTGAAGGAGTCATATGCTTGCACCAGTCCATTCATGCCGCCAATGCCATCGCCGCTGATTCCAGCAGAAATTTGAATTAATAATCTTTTGAGCCTCTAAAGCTTATTCCTTGTTTACAATAAGAATATCAGGATTCTCTATCAAAGCGATACGATAATCAGGCTTTGATAGACCGATAGCTTTATTCACAGCCTCCGCGGCATTCTGGAAAAGCTTGATGCCAAGCATATCTGCAATCTCTGGCTTTATTCCTTTTGATACAACAAAAACATTTATATCGCGTATGAAGGTAGCCAGGAATTGCACAGCCCATTGGTCGTCAACCACCTTGCTAGTCGCCAAATGTTCCAAAATTGCACTTGCATTGGGAAATGCAGGCATCATTTGTTCAAAAAGGAGCGAGCCTGTTCCTTCTCGGCACTCAGCATACAAAATCACGATACCATTTTTCTTAAGGATTGGATGTTCGGTTGTTTTTACTACATTACAGCCAAACAAGGCTTGATAGAAACTTATGGAACCAGCGTGTCCGCCATAGACGATTGCTATATCGACCTCTTCAGGGATAGTCCGAGCTGCGATTCTTTTATAGAAATTGACTGCAGCACGATGTGCCTCTACTACGTCACCCGAAACAGCGAAAAGAATTTCGCCAGAACCTCCAAGCACTACATTGATAATGTATGGATTTATCAGTTTGGCAGCAGATTCCATTTCCTTCCGGGTTGCACTCATCTCGCATGAACCAAGTACTCCACGAGGATATTCGATATTATAGAAACAGTGATTTTCATGGATGGTTCGCTGACTGGCAACTCCTGGGACGATGCTCTTTGCGCCGCCTGTGAATCCAGCAAATGCATGAGATTTTACTACTCCAATAGTGATAACAAAATCAGCATCAAGTACGCGCTTATTCAGATAAATTTCTTTATTTCCTTCGATTGTGCCAGCAAATCTGTAAACATCGGGATTTCGAGCTTCATTATCTGCGACATCGAATCGCTTGATTATATCATCTCCAAGAATTAAGGATCGCTCTGCTGAAGTTGTAGGGCGATGCAAACCAGTTGCGATTGTTATTGCAATATTCTTATCAGGGATTCCAATTTTGGATAGCTTTTGCAGAACCAAGGGAATGATTCTGCGGGTGGGAGTTGGCCGCGTCGCATCGTCAACAACGATTGCAACTTTTGATGAGACCTCTAATCGATCTTCAAGACATGATGACCCAATTGGGTTATCAATCGCCGAAGCAATCATCTGGTCAGTCAATGGCGTAATGCCCAGAGAAGTGTCGGGACGAATGATCCCGGCTATATGGCCTTCAGGCAAGGCGATTGTTTCTCTCATTGAGCCTGAAACTAAATCAAAATTCATAATAATCCTCTTGTCTTATCCAAGTCCAAATAATCGAGGAAGAAACATGACAATATCTGGCACGAAGGTAGCCAATAATAATATACCAATGCTCGACAGGATAAAAGGCAGCATCGGTCGTACCAGTTTTTCCATTGGTATTCCGCTAATAATAGTGCCAGTAAATAATGCTGCACCATACGGCGGAGTGATGAGTCCTATAATCAAATTAAATCCAAATATCACACCGAAATGTATTGGAGCCATGCCCATGCGAAGCGCAATCGGGAATAAGATAGGAGAAAGAATCAAAATTGCAGGAAGGCTGTCCATTACCATTCCCCATAAAAGGAGAAATGCAGTGATAATGATCAGAATTACATTTTTATTACTACTGACGGTAAGCAACAAATTCGAGATCATGTTCGGCACTTTTTCTGTCGATAGTATCCAGCCAAATATGTTCGAAGCCCCAGAAAGCATAAGAATACTTGCGGCGACAATGACTGTATTATAAAGGATTTTCCACAAATCGTGCAGTTTGACTTTATGGCGTCCATAGATAATTACCAGCAATAATCCATATGCCACAGCAATAGCAGAAGCTTCCGTAGGTGTCACCAAACCACCTATAATTCCGCCAATAATTATCAATGGCATCAATAAAAATGGAATTGCAGAGAAGAAAGCCTGAAATTTCTCTTTTCGGCTTAGCACTATATTTGATATGGGGAATCCCTTTTTCTTGCCTATAAGAAATATTATCAAAATCTGCGCTATCCCGACCAAAATGCCAGGGACAGCAGCTCCGATCAGCAGTGCTCCTATGGAGGTTCCTGTTGTTGCTCCTATCAATACCATCATGATACTGGGAGGAATCAGCGGTCCTTGAATGGAAGAGCTTATTGTGACTGCTGTACTGAATGGCCGGTCGTATCCGCCTTTTTCCATCATATCAATTTCCAGTATTCCTAATCCCGCAACGTCTGCTATTGCAGATCCGGAACAACCCCCGAAAAGCATGCTTGCCAAGACATTCACATATGCCAGACCGCCATGAAACCTTCCTACTATTGCATTCGCAAACCGCAACAATCTCTCGGCTGTTCCTGATATCACCATGAATTCTGCGGCCATTATGAAGAATGGTATGGCCATGAGAGTAGTCGTATCTATTCCGGTAAACATTCTGTGGGCAAGAAGATAGAGTGGCTTGCCGGTCCAGACCAAATAAACAGCGCTACTCAGCAGCATTGAAAATGATAGCGGCGTTCCGGAAAACATCAGAAATGCAAACAATATCAGCATAATTGTCAATGCAAGGCTCATTTATGTATCCCTTTTTGTAGTTTCATGGCTGGCTGATTCAAGTACTTTTTTTCTGAATTTTATAAGTCTGCGATAAAACCGGAGTGCAATCTCGGCTATCATCGATACACCTCCCAGAGGAATAGCCAAATACACCCATGTATATTTAATTCGCAAAGCTGCTGTTGTTCCAATTGGCTTGGATGTCATCATTTCCCATCCTCCAATTGTCAGCGTCACTAAAACTGCTAGTAGCAGAACATCTATAATAAAATCCCATGTTAGATGCCATTTGGCTGGCAGTTTATCAATGATGAATGTCAAGGATGGATGCTTCTCTGCACGGAATGACAAGGTGCTCCCCAAGAAAACCATGTAAATCATGAGATAACGAGAAAGCTCATCAGTCCAGAAGAAAGGGGATTTCAGAATGTACCGAGTCATGACACCCAGCATGACTATTATGAACATCATCGCCAAACTCAGATTTGAGATAATCTCGATAATTTGCATGAATAGTGATTTCTCTCTCTGTTTCATTTGCTGTCGAACCTTTTTTGAAAAATGAAGCCGCGCACCCGCCTTGGAATGCGCGACTTTTTCATCTGGATAGCATTCTATTTCTTTGCTTCTGCTTTGATTCCAGCACTGGCATCCTGAATTGACTTCAAGAAATCGCTTACGAATTTGGCTCCCAATCGCTGTTCCATGTATTTTCGCACATAGGGAATCGCGACATCCTGAAATGCTTTGTATTCAGCTGGCGTCGGATAATAGATATCCATACCCTTCTGTTTGAGCGTTTCCATACCAGTAGCATCAAGAATCTGAGCCAATCCATTATAAACCATTTGGGCTACGTGATCCGCTTCCAGGAGTGCAGCTCTCAAGTCATCCGGAAGCGATCGATACCATTTTTCATTAATGAGCGTTGCCCCAACACCCATCACATGATTTGATATCGTAAGATACTTTTGAACTTCAAAGAAATTCTGAGCAATGATGTTTTGTATTGTGTTTTCTTCTCCATCCACTACACGGGTTTGCAGGGCGGTATACAGCTCGAGGAAGGGAATTGGAACTGGCGTGCCCCCCATCGATTCAATCAGCTTCTGATGAGGCACAATTTCCATTGTGCGGATTTTCAATCCCTTGACATCAGCGGGAGTCTTAATTCGCCTGACATTGTTGGTCAAATGTCGCGGCCCAAACGGAACAACATTCAGCAATCGGATGCCTGTCTGCTTGATTAACTCATCATTGAGCTGCGCCATGAATAGATTGCGCTGCACGTCCAAAACTCGTGAAGCATGTTCACGCGAACTGAACAGGAATGGCATGTCCAGAACTTCGAGCTTCGGGAAGTACAGGGAAGCCAGAACGCCAGAGCTGATATTGGTCATTTCGATAGTGCCGCGCGCAACTTGTTCGGTTGATGATCGTTGATCACCTATTTGCCCGGCAGGGTACAGCTCGACCTTTATTCGTCCTCCGGAAAGCCGTTCCAGCTCCTGTTGAAACACTAATGCATAAGCGCTAGTAGATTGTTTGAGAGGATCAGCTGGGTCAGCCCAGCTGAATTTCAAGGTATACTGCTTTTCTGCATCAGCAGCATACATCAGACTCGTTGATGCTATGAGAAATAACATCAACGAAAGAATGAATTTGCCTTTCTTCATACTCGTCCTCCTTGCTATTCAAACTCCCGTTTCAATTATGACCCTAAGGATCATATATCGCTAAATGAGTCCTATTCTTACCATAATGCTCTTTACTTTTATCATTTCATCATCAGTTGCCGGAGTAAGCGGCAGCCTGGGGAGGCATGACGGATAACCCACCATAGCCATGGCTCCTTTAAGCAGACATACAGGATTGGTTCTTCCATTCTGTCCCAGCGATCGAAGCAGAGGCAATAATTCCAGCTGAATTCTTCCTGCTTCGAGAACATTCCCAGACAGGAATAAATTAATCATTTTCTTCATCCGGTCCCCGAACAGATGACAACCGCCGGATATGAATCCGCCTATGCGATTGCCACCCTGGGCCAGCGCTTCAAGCACCATCGTGTCATCGCCGCAGTACACGATGAAGTCTTCAGGAGTGGCCAGAAGATATTCGCTTATCTGTTTTGGTCTTAATTCAGCTTCTTCTTTTATAGCAACGATGTTGCTCTTTTTCGAAAGTTCTTTAAGGCTCTCTGGCTCAATATTCACGCCAGTAAAAATCGGGATATTGTAGAGCATTATATCGATATCGACCGCATCCGCGATAAGAGAGAAGTGGTTTATTATTTCTTTCTGGCTGGGTTTTGTGTAATAAGGAGCGACTACCATCACAAGGTCAAATCCAAGTTCTTTTGCCTTACGCGTAAGAGCAATAGCTTCTTGGGTGGATGCTGCTCCTGTATGCGGAATAAGCTGAATGCGAGCTCCAAAGGCCTCTTTCATGGTTTCAAATATCTTGATTCGTTCGTCTGAAGTCATTGTGAAGAATTCTCCTGTTGTTCCAGTAAGGACGAATGAATCTGCATAGTCGCGTTTTAGAAGGATTTCTCCGATTTTTACTATTGCGTCATAGTCGACCGACATATCATTTTTGAATGGTGTGACGATGGGAACTAGCCGTTTTCCATACTTCTCTTTTTGCAGCATTTCGAAACTCCTTGTGTTTAGCATTCCGACAATCGTGTGATAAGACTGTCTGATGAGTCACTATAAAAACATGTACCATGACTTGGTCTATTTGTCAAGAAAAAAATTCAGCTGTTCCAGGCAGCAAGAAAACAGCCAAGAGACAGGCCACTCTATTATGGAAGCTTTAATGATATCAAACGCGGTTTTTGCACGGAGCGGAATTTTTTAAGTTTTTTCTATTTCATGAGCTACTTGTTCCATATCATGCTTTGAAATCTCGAGATGCTTAATCATTGCGAGTGTTCCTGCACGCTCGTCTTTTTTCAAAATTGCTTCGACAATCTTTTCGTGAGGGATAGTCGCATGATTGATATTCTCTATGACTGCGAAGGAGCGTGCTCGGAATTCCATCATGGAGTCGGCGATCAGTTTGCCAATCTTGATCAGCAAACTGTTTCCTGAAGCTTGGATGATCGCGTTATGAAAAGATTCATCCAGCGTTGCCAGCTCGATATGGTCCTTTCTTATTGCTGCTAGCTTGAAAGCTTGATGAATCTCCTGTATCTGCTTGATGCTTTCTGAAGAAGCGCGCTGAATGGCAAGACGCACTGCAAGGGGCTCAATTCCCATTCTGACTTCGATTAATTCGCTCAGTTCGGCATGTTTTTCAGCGAACCAATATTTGATTGCATCAAATGAATTATCTTTATCTTTTGTAACATAAGCGCCTTTGCCAGCCTGAATTTGAATCATTCCCATTGCGGCAAGGACTCTTAGCGCTTCTCGCACGGTAGACCTGCCAACGCCGAATTGCGCGCAAAAATCGTTTTCTGTAGGCAGCTTATCTCCGATCTTGAATTCGCCGGACATAATCAAAGCTTGAAGCTGCTTGACCACCTGATCTGTGATCGACACTCGCTCAATCTTTCGAATTTTCTGGTTCAAATGACACCCCTGCTATATAAATATCACAATCATAATACATAATGATACTTCATAATGTAAATGCTATGCAAATAATATCTTGCCTCGCTCCAGCTTCGGCTGGCAAGGGTACACGAAATGCATTCGGTATTGGAGTAGATATTCATTGACAAATCGCTGAACTCGTTGTAATATAATTTAAGATATCAGACAATCTGCTAACATGATATCGGAAATTTTATATGCTAAAATTAGCTGTTTAGAGTCTCCTGAAAAACCCTCATGTTGCTTTCAAGCAGCTTGGGCTGCATAGCTTGGCCGAATATTCTGCGCTCTCAGCAACCTGGAGATAAGGGAAACAAGCAGCGTAAAAAAGCTCTCGCCTTCTTTCTCAAGAGCCTGCCCAGATTCATGACGAGGAACACCATCATGATCGTGCTTTCACTCGTCGCTTGCAGCCTGGTCATGATCCTGTCAAGGCTGCGCATTGCCTCATCGAAAATCTAAGCGAAACAATACCGATGCCTCATCATAAAATCTAAGCGAAACTATCCTCCAGCACAGATTCTGGAGGGAAGCGATGGGGCTTAGCATGAAAGAACGACAAAGGATCATTGCTGAAACTGCAACCCGGTATCGGGAAGCAAGCAAGAAAGAAAAAGGCCGTATCCTCAATGAGCTGACTGCATTGACG
>Ga0302253_1000273_pt1 | contig 48352 bp, 46 predicted proteins | sample AAG_RA_Trp_MG_FD_193537 | JGI IMG/M metagenome (GOLD analysis project Ga0302253, IMG submission 193537) | Enriched activated sludge microbial communities from anaerobic digester in WTTP, New Holstein, Wisconsin, United States - AAG_RA_Trp | ecosystem: Engineered > Bioreactor > Anaerobic >...
TGTATTTTTGTCACAGCCAATTCGGCATTTTGAACTTTCAGTCGCTGCATCCGAATCCCTGTAGCATTATTTTGGGTTTCCCATATATAAAATTATACTTGAAAAGTTATGACGTTATGTATAGCGAAGCAGAACCTGTACCGTTCTGTTCACTCTCAACTTCCTGGGGAACCACGGCAATTCCAATAACGCGGTCATTTTCATCGAGCCTCATAATTTTTACCCCCTTTGTTCCGCGCCCGATGATTCGTATCTCGTTGACATGAGTCCTTATCACCACACCTGACGCAGTCATGACCATGATCTCATCCGTATCCAGAACAGAGCATGATGCGATGACAACCGCATCACGTTCGAGCTGGATATTCCTGACACCCATCGTCCCCCTGCCATGCCCCCGGAACTCGTCGAACTCGCTCCTTTTCCCAAACCCGACATCCGAGATCGTGAGAAGGTGATCCTTTTCCACGAGAGTGACCGCAACGACGGTATCCCCTCCCTTGAGCTTCATGCCCCGGACCCCCTGGGCGGTTCTCCCGACTGTGCGCACCGTCTCTTCATGGAACCGGAGGCTCTGGCCATAACGGCTTGTCAGGATGATCTCCTTGTTTCCGTCGGTCAGGATTACCTCGACCAATTGATCCGGACCTCGTAGTTTGATCGCGTTTGTTCCCACCGATCGCGGGAACGAGAATTCCTTGAGCGGTATCTTGATGATCTGCCCCAGCTTTGTGGCGAATAAAAGGAACTGGTCTTCCCGGAACTCCCTGATCGGGATGACCGCAGTCACCACTTCGTCCTTGAGATTCAGAAGGTTGACAATGGGCTTTCCCTTCGCAACACGGCTTGTTTCCGGGATCTGGTAGACTTTTAGCCAGTAGACCCGGCCCGTATCAGTGAAACAGAGGAGATAATCCTTGAGGCTGGCAGCGAAGACCGAATCGACGACATCGTCCTCCTTCGTGGTCATTCCCGTGATCCCGTGTCCCCCACGCCTCTGTTTCCGGTACACATCGATATCGGTCCGCTTGATGTAATTCGCGGTGGTGATGGAGACAAGCACCATCTTGTCCTCAATAAGATCTTCGTTCGAGATATCCCCCAAGTTGAGAGAGATCTGGGTTCTCCGTGCGTCCCCATATTTTTCTGATATTTCCATCGTTTCCCGCTTGATCTCCGCCTTGATGTTGGCCTCGCTGGAGAGGATGAGATTGAGACGCTCGATCTCTTTTTCAAGCCCGCTCTTCTCATCGTTTATCTTCTGCTGTTCGAGGGCGGCCAGGCGGCGGAGTTGCATCTGGAGGATGGCATTTGCCTGGGGTTCATCGAGACCGAACCGGCTGATAAGTGCAATACGGGCGTCATCGACAGTTGAGGATGCCCGGATCGTCGCAATCACCTCATCGATCCTTGACAGCGCTATCAGGAGTCCATTCAGGATATGGACCTTTTCCAGAGCCTTTTTCAAATCGAACTCTGACCTTCGCGTGATAATATGAATCCGGTGTTTGACGAACTGGTCGAGTAGTTGGGGGAGATTGAGGATCTTTGGCTGGTTATCGACAATGGCGTAATTTATAGCCCAGAAACTGGATTCGAGTTGCGTGTTCTTGTAGAGGTTGTTGAGGACGACTGAGGGTATCGCGTCCTTCTTGAGTTCGAATACGACACGGATGCCGTCCTTGTCGGACTCATCGCGAATGTCTGATATCCCCTCAATTCTCTTGTTTTTCACCATGTCCGCGATATTGGTGATCCATTGCGCCTTGTTGACCTGGTAAGGGAGTTCAGAGACGAGAATCCGGGCATTCCGTGATCCGCTTTTTGGTTCCTCTATCGTCGCAACACCACGGACCACGAGACGCCCCTGGCCGCTCGTGTAGATATTTCTCACTCCCTCGACGCCCATCAGGATACCCCCGGTCGGGAAATCGGGAGCGGGCAGAGAGCTCATCAGATCTTCCACGGTGATCTCCGGGTTGTCGAGATACCCGATCACCGCAGAGCAGACCTCGCGCAGGTTGTGCGGAGGCATCTTGGTCGCCATCCCCACCGCAATGCCGTCACACCCATTGACGAGGAGATTGGGAATTTTCGCAGGGAGCACGACGGGTTCAGTAAGCGACTCATCGTAGTTCGGGACGAGCGCGACGGTCTCCTTCTCGATATCCTCGAGGAGCGCTTCGGAATACGGCATGAGGCGGACCTCAGTGTACCTGCTCGCTGCTGCGGAATCACCATCCACTGATCCAAAATTACCCTGTCCTTCCACGAGCATATGGCGGTACGAGAAGGGTTGCGCCATCTTTACGATGGTGTCGTAGATCGAGGCGTCCCCATGGGGATGGAACTTACCCATGACCTCACCCACGACCCTCGCGCTCTTCTTGGTGGGTTTGTCGTGGGTATTGCCCATCTCCCACATGGCAAAGAGGGAACGGCGGTGTACGGGTTTCAACCCGTCACGGGCATCGGGGATGGCACGCCCGATAATGACACTCATTGCGTAATCGATGTAGGATACCTTCATCTCCTTCTCGATGCTGACCTCTTCCACCCTTGCGGGGACCGTATCGCCCTGAGGCGGATTCGAATCAGATGTCAAGGTTCGTGACCTCCTTTGCATGGCGCTTGATGAAATCTTTGCGGGCTTCGACATTCTTGCCCATGAGAGTCTTGAATATCTCGTTCGCTTCCATTGCGTCGTCGATCATAACCTTTTTGAAGAACCTGTTCTCGGGATTCATCGTGGTATCCCAGAGCTGCTGGGCATTCATCTCACCAAGACCCTTGTACCTCTTGACCGAAACCCCTTTTTCACCCATTTCAGCGAGAAGTTTCTTCATGTCCTCTTCCTTGTAGGCATATTTTTCGGTCTTCCCTTTTGAAACGGAGAAGAGGGGGGGCTGTGCGATATAAATATACCCCGCGTCGATCAGTTTGGGCATCATATTGTGGAAGAATGTAAGGAGCAGGGTCCTGATGTGGGAACCATCCACATCCGCATCCGTCATGATCACAATATGGTGGTAGCGGGCGCGTGAGAGATCAAAATTTTCACCGATTCCCGTCCCGATTGCAGATACCAGGGTCTGGATCTCGGCGTTTTTCAGAAGCTGGTGTTCCCCGGCTTTCTCAACGTTCAGGATCTTTCCCCGGAGCGGGAGGATTGCCTGGAATTTCCTGTCCCTCCCCTGCTTCGCACTGCCACCTGCCGAATCCCCCTCAACAATATAGATCTCGCTTTTCGTGGGATTGCGTTCGGAGCAGTCAGCGAGTTTCCCGGGTAATCCTCCACTCTCCAGCACACCTTTCCGGCGGGCAAGTTCCCGAGCGTTCCGGGCAGCCTCCCGGGCTTTTGCAGCAGAAAGTGCCTTCTCGACAATGATCTGGAGGACTTTTGGGTTTTCATCGAAGTATTCGGAAAGCGCCGAATACACAAGGGAATCCCCAATGCCCTTGACATTGCTGTTCCCCAGCCGCATTTTGGTCTGTCCCTCGAACTGGGGATTCGCCATCTTGACGGATACGACCGCAGTCATGCCCTCCCTGACGTCTTCCCCACGGAGCGTGATCGAGGAATTCTCCTTGACCAGACCATTCTTCCTGGCCATGGTGTTGATTGCACGGGTGATTGCGCTCCTGAAACCTTCGAGGTGGGTTCCTCCTTCCCGGGTATTGACAGAATTCACGTACGAAAAGATCTTCTCGTCATACCCTGTGGTATACTGGATAGCCACGTCGAATTCGAGCTTGTTCTCCTGATCCTTTTTCGATATATAGATGGGAACCGGGTTGAGGCAATCAGACCCTTCGTTCAGATAACTCACGAACTCGGTCAGCCCGCCCTGGTATTGATATCGTACATGGTCCCCATTCCGCTCGTCCATGATAAAGATGATGAGTCCAGCATTCAGGAAGGCAAGTTCTCTCATCCTGTGGGCGAGGACGTCATAATCAAATTGGATTGTCTCGAAAATTGATGAATCCGGATTGAACGTGATCCTTGTGCCGGACAATTTCGCACGGTGCTTCTCCAGGAATTGTGTCCTGTCAAGATTCCCGTCATCAGTCTGGTCTCCAGTACCAAGTGCTGCTCCCTGATCGTCCGGTCCTTCTGGCGGTTGAGGCTCTCTGTACCACTGTGCGAACCGGGCACGCATCTCAGAGAGCGTCTCTTCCCGCTCGGAACACTGTGAAATGGTCTTCCCCTGGGAAAACCGCATCTCGTACACATTCCCATCCCTGTATACCCGGGCATCGAGCCAGCTCGAGAGTGCATTCACGACAGAGACACCGACCCCATGCAGGCCACCGGATACCTGATAGCTATCCTTGTCGAATTTTCCTCCTGCATGGAGAACAGTTAGAACCACCTCCAGCGCACACTTTCCATTCTTCTCCATGCGGTCAACAGGGATGCCTCTCCCGTTGTCCTCGACTGTGACTGAACCATTCTTGTTGATACTCACCCAGATACGGTCACAGTATCCTGCAAGTGCTTCATCGATGGAATTGTCCACGACCTCGTAGACAAGGTGGTGGAGCCCCCGTGTATCGGTGCTCCCGATATACATCGCTGGACGTTCCCGTACTGGCTGGAGGCCCTCAAGTACCGTAATATGAGATGCATCGTACGTATCGGTCAATCCCTCTCCTCCGTGAAAAAAAACTGTTCGATTCTGAAAACCGACGTCACATATAGTATTAGTCGCGGGAACACTTAAGGGTAAGGGAGGCGTTTCAAGCCTGCCTAGTAGAATTCTCCCAAATCCGGGTCTTTAATGCCCAGCGCCTTGTCAATGGCAATGATGAGTGTGTGCATAAGTTTCACCACTTCCTCTGCGTCCTCCCGGTCAAGGGTTCCCGGCTGGTGCCACATGATTCTCTTCCGGAGCCTGTCAGCCAGATCCTCGATCTCGGTTCCCTTGAACTGGTCGGGAATGATAAAATCCTGAAGATGGTCTGCCGCCCCGTAGAATGCTTCCTCGGGTTTGTGCGCAAAGTGGTTGCAGATCAGCATAAGGTTCGTCACAAACCCACGCCCGAAGGTACTTGCCATGCACTAGCCTTTCCTGCCTTCCATAATAATATACCGGAAGAGAGGGGCACCGACCTAAAAAAGCGAGAATTGCATCAGCCAGACACAAGAGGGCATCACGATAATGAACACAAGACCCGCGATGAGCAGGCTCCACTCTCCTCTTCGCAGGGGCTTTTTAGAGAGAAACAGATGCGAACGTGTTCCATGCCCGCGGCAGAGCATGCTGATATACACACGCTCTCCCTGTTCATACGACCTGATAAACATGGTCCCGATGGTATAGCCCAACTGGCGAAGCCTGTACCGGTAGGGGAGGCGTGAATCGAACGGATTAAAGCAGCGGGTTTTCAGGGACTCCTGGATTTTGCGGAACATATAGCCGAAGACGAACAGGTACCGGATCATCATGCCGAGGGCCAGGGCAAACTCCTCGGGAAGGCCAATCCGGCTTGCACCATCAAGAAGATCCTGCATCTTCGTGGTGGATGACAGAAGGATGATGAACGAGATGGTGAGCATGAATTTGATGCACAGTATGAAGGCAAACTCAATGGATTCGGTATAAATATGGATCCCGAATGGCAGGGATACAAGGGAGTGATATTCAGAGTAATACCTGTTTTTCAAAAAGATCTGGAAAAAAATAATGATCCCCCATACAGGCACGATAGCTGCAAGACGTTTCAAATACGCGACAAACGGGAGCCGTGTTGCTAGCCAGAAGGCAAGGAAAAAAATGAAGAAGATCGCTCCGACCGTATATATCATCGTTGAATAGGGGACTGCGACGAGTGCCACGATCGCTGCAAAACAGAGAATGATCTTCACCCGGGCATCCACACGGTGGACAGAGCTGTCCCGGTATGCATCACGCTCTATCTGGAAGAGTTCTTCTATCATGGTTGTTTTCCAAACGCGGAAAGAAACGAGCGTTCTGCATCCGCATAGGAGTAGGCCGGCGATATGCTGATCCCGTGTTTTTGCAGCGTTGAGATGAGTTTCGGCAGGACAGGCACTCCCAGGCGGACAGAATTCAGCATCTCCTCATTGATGAAGATCTCCTCAACAGTGCCGGTCCCGACCACCTGGCCTTTGTTCATCACATACACATAATCGGCCACTTCCGGGACCAGCGAGACATCGTGAGTTGAGAAGATCACCGTCATTCCGTATTTCGAAGAGAGGGAGTTGATGAATCCCACGAGGTCTCTTACCCCCTGGGGATCCAGACCCGCAGTGGGTTCGTCCAGGACAAGCACCTGAGGCTCCATGGCGATCACCCCAGCAATGGCCACTCTCTTCTTCTCACCCCCGCTCAGGTGGTGTGGCACACGATCCCTCAGATGTTCTATCCCGACAACTCCCAATGCCTCTGTGACCCGGTGTTGTACTGTCTCTTCGTCAAGGCCCAGGTTCATGGGTCCGAATGCGACATCCTGTTCCACGGTGGGAGAGAAGATCTGGTCATCGGGGTTCTGGAACACGAGCCCCACGAACTTCCTCACCTCACGGAGGTTCTCTTTGGTGATGGGTTCGCCTCTGATGAGAACACTTCCTGATGTGGGCTTGAAAATTCCGTTGAATTGTTTGAAGAGGGTACTCTTCCCTGCCCCGTTCGCACCGATTACCGCAATCCTTGCATTTCTGGGAGCAATGAAATGAATGTGATCAAGGGCTTTGACATTCCCTGGATACGTATAACAGAGATCCCGGGTCTCGATCAGGTGCATGAGTATGACCTGGTATTGAGGATACCGTATTGGTTCATTGGTCTGATTACACCGACTTCCCCGGTGCCTTCATCACGTAGACGAGTCCCAGGACCACAAGGAATGCCAGGATCGTCCCGGCAAGAATCGCGACCAGCCCTCCTGCGGATCCCATCTCTTCACCCAGTGCGTAGTCCGGCATAGGTGATTCGTATGAAAACCGGCCTTCAGTCACTTCGTGAATCTTGGCATCTTCGGGAGCCGCGCCTGTAAGGGTTTTATCTCCCTGAATTACCAGGGCGGTGCTCTCCAGACCGTCGGGATCCGAAGATGCCATGAAGACCGCGATGCTTCCCACGAGGAGTGAGATCACGAGCCCGACTATGAGGAAGGTCCTGTTGTCCATCATACTGCGCTCACCTTTTTCAACGGTTTCACACCACTATCCACGAGGTCAGGCCGAACATTCATGATGAGGTATATTGCCGCGACCGTGATCACACCCTCGATGACACCGATGATCGCATGGTAAATGCCCATCGCTACCAGACCTTCCATTAAGGGGAATGTTCCCGCAATGAACATCTCCACTGCACACGCGAGCGCAGGGATCAGGCAGGCAAGCCATGCAGCGATGAACGCGGAAACAGGCATACTTTTCGTGGCTGCTTTGATCCCCTTGTAAGAATAGAAGCCTACAAAACCACCGATTACCCCCATATTGATGATATTCGCACCCATGGTGGTAATTCCACCGTCTCCAAAGAGGACTCCCTGCACGATCAGGACCATGGTGAGGATGAACACCGCCGCAAACGGGGAGCCGAGAATGATTGCCGCAAGGGCACCGCCGACGAGATGTCCGCTTGTCCCCATCGAGACCGGGAGGTTGAAAGACTGGATTGCAAAGATTGCTGCCGCGAGTACCGCAACGAGGGGGAGTTTCTCCTCGTTCATCTCATTTTTCGCCCATCTTACTGCAAGGAAGACAAACACAAGGGCAATTACCCAGTATATGGCACCCTGGTAGATTGGAATGAATGCATCGGGAATGTGCATTGAATCACCTGTAATAATACGTATGTGTAATATCGTAATAAGGAATAGTTAAAAAATATTACTCTTTGTAAATTCGACATACTTCCGTTTTGATCAGTATGCCTAAAAGATGAAAGAGAGAGGGTCTCATAAGGAGCCGCCGTATCAGTGCTCCCGGCCTGTCCATATCTCCCAGCCGAACGATATCCTCGCAAATCGCAGGATCGCCAAGCGCTGCAATTATTCTTGACATGTCAGCGGATGAGATCCCCTGCCTTATCCGGAAAAGCCGCATCCCGAGTTCGAGCTCCCGGCCGAAATCATTCTTCCATGATTTTTCGTATTCAGAGAACAGTGCATCACTGCAATCATTCCTCAGGAATGCTTCCCCTATCACCCTGGCAGCATGGCGGGCTGCACGAACGCCGGTATACACGCCACCTCCTGATGTTGGCTTTGCCATTCCTGCCGCATCGCCGAGAAAGAGAACACGGTTCCCGTAGGTTCTGGCCATAGTTCCGAGGGGGATGGTCCCACTCACGAAGTGCACCTGCACCGACCGGGAATCCTGTCCGAACTGCGCGAGAAAGCGTGTCATCCGATCTTTCACGGTACGCGTTCCCGCAAGTCCCACCCTCGCTCTTCCCTGTCCGATGGGAATTGCCCAGCCGAAGAACTCGGGAGACGCGTCAGGGTGGATCTCGACTCTGGACTGCTCGATCCTGTGCAGGATATCTACCTGGAGCCCTGCGAGGAAAACAGGCGGTCTTGGCATATTCTCCACCCGGGCGATACGGCTCCTCGCCCCGTCGGCAGCAACAAGGATGCGGAACGGAATCTCACGTCTTCCGTCTGCACCCCGCGTGATGATGCAATCACCTTTCCTCGTGAAAAATGAGGTTTTCATCCGGATTTCTGCCCCCGCATTGGCCGCCTTCTGGAGCATCTGCCGGTCGAGTGCCGCCCGGTCCACCACATGAGCCTTCGGCATTCCCGCATCGAACTCAAGCACAGGCCCGAGACTCGAGACCACCCGTGCGCCGCGGACAGTGGAGAGGATACAGCACTCCGATACCTCGCACTCTTTAAACGCGTTCATCGACAGAAGCCCGGCACACTGGACCGGGATGCCCGCAGCCCCGTGCTCTTCCACCAGGCACACAGAGAGCCCCTGCTCTGCGCAGAGCCGTGCACAGGTACTCCCGGCCGGACCGCCCCCCACCACTACCACGTCGTAGTGCCTGGTCATCTCTGTACCAAGATCTGTATTGAAACAGGATGAATGGAGTAGTTGATTGGCCGAAGGCCATCAACTGCGGGGGAGCAGGGGAGGTCAAAAACCCCCCTGCGGGGGAACACCGGGGTAGGCCGGGAGGGGTACTATCCCCTCACGTCTGATGGTCCCCTGGTCACCTGGATTGTATGGTCATCCTTTGGTTACCTACCCCCATCCGAAGGCTATCAATTGTGGGGAAGCAGGAGTGGTCCAAGACCACTCCTGCGGAGGTACGCCGGGGTGGGCCGGGAGGGGTACTATCCCCTCACGTCTCCCTTCACACCTATTTTCTCCTTGCCGGGCGAATATTCCCGCACAGATGGAAAAAGAACCCCGGTTCGAATGGAAACAGTGTCTCATCATCCGCAGCGATGTCAAGATGAGCCGCGGGAAGACCTGTGCCCAGGCTGCCCACGCGGCAGTCATTGCGTATGAGCGGGCAGACGCCGCAACAAAAAAGAAATGGTTGCAGGAAGGCCAGAAGAAGGTTGTCCTCAAAGTCTCCTCCGAGAGGGCGCTTCTTGAAATAAAGACGCTTGCCGAATATGCCGGTTTCTCAACCGGACTCGTCCAGGATGCGGGTCTTACCGAGATCCCCCCCGGCACCGTCACAGCACTCGGCATCGGCCCCGCAAAGAGCGAAGACCTGGACAGGATCACAAGCGACCTCTCTCTGCTCTGACATTCCTTGCAGAGCCATTGATACTCTTCATTCTTCCCGGAGGACACCTGATGAAAGAGAGTCCGTATCCCCTCGAACACACCCTCGGTATGCGCTGGTATGCCAGTAATACTCCGGGGACCGGGGGCAGGCTCCGTGAGTCAGCCGAAGACTTCGTGGTCGATGAGATCCCGGCAGAGACAGGAACTGAGGGTGCCCACCTCATATGCAGGCTCACCAAGAAGGACTGGGAGCTCCAGCGTGCAGTCAGGGAGATCGCAAAACAGCTCTCTATTTCCCACCGGAGAATCGGGTGGACCGGGACCAAGGACAAGCATGCGCTGACCACCCAGCTCATCTCTATCCAGGGTATTGAAGAGGGAGATCTCTCCCGGATCCGGCTCAGGGATCTTGAGCTGGTCCCTGTCGGGCGCTCGGCCTCCCCACTGGCACTCGGTTCCCACCAGGCCAACCGGTTCTCGATCACGATCCGGAATACCTCGTCCCCCGATCTCCCCTCGATCGCGGCAGCGGTATCAGAAACCTGTACACAGGGTCTCCCCAACTTCTTCGGGATCCAGAGGTTCGGGGTGATCCGGCCAATCACCCATCTTGTCGGGGAGAAGATACTGGAGGGAAACATTCAAGGCGCTGTTGACTGTTATGTGGGGGCCGCCTTCCCTGATGAGCCGGACGATGTGCGCGAGGCGAGGACTGCCTACTACGAAGAAGGGGATCCCCTCCGGGCCCTCCGGGCACTTCCTGTACCACTCACCTACGAGAGGGCGATGCTGCATCACCTTGTCTCACACCCGGGGGATTACAGGGGTGCACTCCTCTCCCTGCCCCCCAGGCTTCTTTCCATGTTCGTCAGCGCTTTCCAGTCGTTCCTTTTCAACGTGGCACTCTCCGCAAGGATGGAAAGGGATCCGGAATTCTACCTCCCGCATCATGGCGACCGTCTGATCTTTGCAGACGGGCGGGACGATGTCGTGACCGAAGGAACCCTGACCGCAGCATTGATGCAGGTCAGGCGGGGACGCTGCCGCATCGCGATCATGATGCCGGGAAGCAGGGATCTGCATGAAAAGGGAGAGGACGATTGTACCATATCCTCCATCCTCACGTCGAAGGGAATTGACCATGAATCGTTCTCGACGGCATCCACCCTTGTACACACGCGGTACGACGGGGCGCTCAGGCCAGTCTCCCTCACCACAGACATAAAGTCAACCATTGAGGGATCGAATCTCAATATTTCCTTTTCACTCCCGCCAGGTCAGTATGCAACCACAGTATGCAGGGAGTTCATGAAGGCTGATCCAAGGGATATGATATGAATCGCCCCTGAATATCTCAACCCGGTGGATGGCACCCGGGATGCTCTGGGGTCAATCATTCGATGAGGAGAAGTACCTCTTTTGGCCATCTGCAGTGGTCCATTACCAATACCCATCGCACCAGATATCGAACGGAACAATAGGTCATTCGATCCATGAACACAGAGACGCCTGATTCTTCGGACATGTTCAGGGAATCAAAGAGAAGAACCAGAAGACCAGGGTTCTCTCTCATGCATGCCTCTTCAGGATTGCGTGTGGCCTTCATGCCCGGTGTGTTCCCCTGAGTAACAGACCCGGTACTCGGTTACAAGGTTGGTCCCGCAGAGATAGTGGTTCTTCAGGACCAGGCGGATCATCTGGTTTTCATCCTCTATGTGCATCCCGCCCACCAGTGACGGGGTGTCCGCACCCCCTACAATGAAGGGAAGATGGATGAGGCGTATCTCATCGACAAGTCGGTAATGAAGCATGTGCCAGTTGAGGGTGGGACCTCCCTCGATCATCATGGTGCGGACAGAGAATATATCGTAGAGCTGCTGCATCAGAAGCGGCAGGTGTACCCTGTCCTCTCCCGAGACCAGGACATGAACACCCCTGTTCCTGATGGCCTCGACCCTGCTCTCCGGGGCCTTTGCGGAGACCGCAACCACTGTTGGGGCATCGGGCCCGAGCACATTGGCATCGAGGGGAATGTCAGCCATGCTGCTCGGGATGACCCGGAGCGGACTCTTTCCCTTCACGTGGCGGACCGTAAGGAATGAATTGTCGATTTTTATCGTGTTTGAGCCAACCATGATGGCATCGCATACCGCCCTGGTGCGATGGAGGAGGATCTCGGTTGCAGGATCCATATACTTCATCAGGATCTTGCTGGATGCCCCTTTCTTGAGGGTGAGCTTTCCATCCACCGTGATCTCCGACATCATCAACACATGCGGTCTTCTCTCTTGTTCCGGCACTGCGGTTCGTAGTCTCCTTGGAAGAGATATCGTATTGCTCTCATATAGAAGTTGTCAGGCCATTTTCATGGTTATTTGATGACTTCTGTCCGTTTTATCGTCACTGCGAACTGCAGAAATCCCTCTTCCCAGAAATGCAGGGGAATGACAATTATTATTGGTCCACCCGGCGTGGTACTTAGGCATGAACATTACTGCCCTCCGGCCGCGGTTCACACGATACCTCGAGCCAGTGGCAGCGTTCTTCTGCCGTATCGGAGCCACACCCAACCAGGTATCTCTCCTGGCCCTCCTGTTTGGACTCCTCTGTGCCTACCTCTTCTCGCGGCAGATGTTTGCAGCCGGAAGCGTAGCCCTGTTTCTCTCTGCAGTCCTTGACCTCGTTGACGGAGCTGTTGCCCGCCAGACTGCGAAGCAGACCCGGTTCGGCGCTGTGTTCGACTGGATCGTAGACAAGTATGTCGATGCATTGGTCCTGCTTGGCATCGGTCTCTCGGGGGTAGCCATTATCACGAGGCTCCTGCCATTGCCGCCACTGGCGGATTTTGCCGTGGTTGCGTTCGCAATCACAGGTTCATTGATGAACACCTTCATCAAGCCCGTGGTGTATGCCGAGATAGGGTATCAGGAGAGGATTGATGGGAAGATCGAGGATCCCCTGGAAGGAATCGGGTTCTTCGGACGTCCTGAGACCTTCCTCGTCCTTCTCATTGGAGGGCTGACCGGGTTGATATGGGCCTCGGTACTCATCATCGCGGTATGCACGAACCTCTCAGCGCTTCAGAGAATCATGTACCTCTACCGAAGGCTTTCCTGACATCACTGGTATAGAGCTGCACGAGCCTGATGGCAAAATCTGCAAGATCCGGGATAAGCCGGAAGAGGCCCCATGCAATCCCGATCAGCAGGAGGAGTGCAAGGCCTTCTGCGATGACATTGTGCGCCCAGAAGAAGCTCTCGTACCCGAATTCACCATTCCCCGCGATCTCAGGGAGGTATGGGAACCACTGTTCGGTATATGCGATGATCACTGACGTGTTGCGAAGGATATTCAGGATATAAATGGTCGGGACCACAAGGAGAAATCCAAGTACCTTCTGCCGGATGGTGGTCTTCACCGCGCTTATCACCCCGAGCATGATAGCGATTGCCTGGATTCCCGTGCATGCGAGGATGATCTCCACCCGGAAATTATTCCTGGATATCATATTCCAGGCCTCGTGAACGGGAGGGTATCCAAATGCCTGGAGCATCCATTCTGTCTGCCCGACAACGACCGAGATCAGCCAGTTCCCAAGCGGGGAATACGCGAACGGGGCGTAGATGAGGAAGGCGACGGCTGCTGCGGTTGAGAGCTGGGTGACCAGCATCTCCCGGGCGAGGAGGTGCTTTGCGGTAATCAGGAGAAACGGGACCGAGATTATCGCCATTACAGGGTAGAGCATGTTGTTGATGGAGAGGTAATAGGGGATCTCTGCGAAGAGGAAAAGCACGATGAAAGTCCATCCAAGGACCGCACAGTAATGACGGAATCGCCAGGGGATCAGGAAGGCCAGGAAAAACAGGCAGGAGAAGAGTACAAGGAGCTCCTTCATCCCTCCTTAATTGGATCGCAGGGGAGAAAAAGAGTGCGATTACACCCTCACTGCCCCATCGGGCGAAAATTCCGTGATTTTTTTGCCGCAACGAACCAAGCCTTAATCTCGCATGCTCGCGAATAATATTGCACCATGTTCTGTCCGGAGTGCAAGAGCCTCATGATCTCGTCTGCGGGTCAGCTGAAATGCCGGAAGTGTGGGTATATCCGGAAGATCGGCAAGGATGATCAGATGCTGATCAGGAAAGAACGGCGCGAGCGGGAGATTGTTATCGTTGAAGAGGAGGATGGGCAGATTCGCACGCTTCCCACCATCGCCACGAAGTGTCCGAAATGCGAGCACAATCTTGCATTCTGGTGGCTTCGGCAGCTCCGTGCGGCAGATGAGAGCGAGGTCCGTTTCTTCCGCTGCTGCGAATGCGGCCATACTTGGCGGGAATACGACTGATTGAAGTCTTCAGTGACGTCGAAAATTTTTCTTAATATTAGGTTATTTTTCACTACCATTCTTCCGAACAAAACAAGACGAGAAATTTGAGATGATTTACTGACTCAAATCATGGTGAAAAATAAGGTATGTCAATTTCATATCCAGATACGATAAGCCCCGCCGCCCCCGGAGGACGCCCCGGCGGCGGTTTAGTGACTTTTCAAAGGGGCTCTTTTTGAATGAAGTGTTCATTTCCCAATTATAAACCAGCAACGAAATTTCGCTTTTAAGAAAAGGGATGATTCATACAATATGAAAAAAACCGGATTGCCACTTAACATTAATTGTTAACGCAAATTATCACACATTCATAAAAAAATTAAAGTAGTGAAAGCTGAAGCTGATACCTATTTTGTGGTGGTTGAGGATCTCCTTGACCAGGAAAATTTTGTTGATAGGTGGTAAATTGACAGGTGAGAGGCCCAGCATATTCGGATCCACTGCTCATTCCAGATTCTGTTGTGATCAGTTTTGCCTTATAAGGTGGCAACATTGCATACCATAAGTGAATTTCCATTTTCTTTGGGATTGGCCCTTGTGATATTACCAGTCCACTGGGATCAATCTCAAGGCGATAATGTAAATCTGCATTATATTTGTTACGAATTACCCAGCTAGTCCCCATGGTACACGTCGGTGTTGGACTAACAGTCCCTCCTCCCGAAATTGTCATCCCCTGGTTGTATACCAGCAGTTTTGCATTCTCGTCAACAATGCGTAGTGTCATCGATCCGCCAGGAAGCGGCAGTACCTGTTTTCCTGTCAAATCGTCAGTGATACGATACCCGGAAGTGGAGTAATACAAATACAGTGTCTGACCGGGATTGAAGGTTCTTACCCCCGCATCAGGAACGGCAGTATACGAGAGCGTGGGAGTATCAACGTAAATGCCCAGGGCATAGTTGGCACCTCCTTTCGAATCGAGCACCGCCATATCCCCTCCCCTGGAATAGAGGCTGATCGCCTGCGGTGTGCCGTTCGTGTAACTGACCACTTTTACCTCGGGCGGGATATAGGCTGATTTCGGCTGGATCACGATCAGGCCAAAGACAATCCCCCCGATAATGACTGCAAGCGCGATGACAAGCGCAACGATGAGGATTGATGCAATCACTTCATTCACGGCGGAATCCCGATGCCTCTGCATACGTACTCCTTCCAAAGTAAGGCAATAAAGGGATCCATGTTCCCCCTCGCGGGGAGGTTTTTATTCTCCTGACCTGATGGGCATCACCCCACCCAACTGTTTATATACTGTACTGAGGCATTTATAAACATGAAGGTCAAGCCAGAGGACTCTCTCAAGATTGAAAATATCGTTGCCTCAGCCAAGGTAACCGATTACCTGGATCTTCCCGCCCTGGCCTCCCAGATCAAAGACGCCGAATATAATAAGAAGCGTTTCCCCGGCGTCGTCATCAGGATGCAGGAGCCCAAGATCGCGGCGCTTGTCTTTGGTTCGGGAAAAGTGGTGCTGACCGGTGCAAAGAGCATCGAGAGCCTCTCCGAAGGACTCGAGATCCTCGGGAACCTCCTGCGTGGACTGCAGATAGACATCCCGAAAAAGCTGAGCTACAAGATCCAGAACATCGTCACCTCCGCCGATCTGGGCTCGGGAATAAACCTGAACAAGATCGCCGTGGGGTTCAATCTCGACAGGATAGAATACGAACCGGAGCAGTTCCCGGGCCTCGTGTACAGGCTTGAGAATCCGAAGGTCGTAGTCCTCCTCTTTGGTTCCGGGAAACTGATCATCACCGGCGGCAAGGAGCCTGAGGATGCCCGCAAAGCAGTCCAGAAGATCCTGAACGATCTCAAGAACCTTGGCCTGCTCTGATCAGGTCCCTGATCTCCTTTTTTGTATATATCTTTAATGGTATATGTATAATAATAATCTTTTTATATACTTTAAGCCAATAACTAATACGAATCGGTGCACACCATGAAGTCCAGAAATGTCATGTATTTTACACCAAAAGAAGAAGAATTCGCCGACCTTCTGGTGCGGATAGGACTGAAGAAGAACGTCGCTAAAGTCCTGGTCTACCTGGCCCATACCCATGAGGCTACATCGCGGGATATCGAACGCGGCACCGACCTCAGGCAGCCTGAAGTGAGCATCGCGATGGCGAGCATGATGGAGCAGCGGTGGGTCGAGAACAGGGAGACGAAGGCTGAGAACAAGGGAAGACCGGTGAAGATCTATAAGCTCTCCCAGCCGATAGGGGATATCATGGATGGTATCGAGCAGGAGAAGCGGGCTGAGGCGACCAACCAGTTGAACCTGATACAGCAGCTTCGCGACTTTATATCCTGACCACTTCACACCTTAAGAACCCGGCAACCCCCTTCTTCTCCAATTATTACGGTTGTTTTCTTTGCATAACGGCAGAAGAGGCCGCATTCCACGATTCCCGGGATTGTAGTGAGCATCTCCTCGAGATCCCCGGGATTCGAGATCCCGTCAAAACGACAATCAAGGATGTAGTTCCCGTTATCAGTGATCACAGGCCCGTCTTTTGCTTTTCCCTCACGGATGAGCGGATCTGCTCCTAGTACTCTGATTGCATTCATGACAGGGGTGATGGCAAAGGGGATCACTTCGACCGGGACGAGGCCGGAGAGCTGCGATACAAGTTTTCCCGCATCTGCAACGATTACCAGCCGGCGGGCTGCCTCTGCAACAACCTTTTCTCTCGTAAGCGCCGCTCCCCGTCCCTTGATCAGCCTGAGTGAAGGATCGACCTGATCTGCCCCGTCAATCGCCATGTCTATACAGGGGTGGTCATCGAGCGTGGTCAGGGGTATACCAAGTTCTCTCGCCCTGATCGCGGTCTGGAGCGACGTGGGGACGCCGGATATAGACAGGTGCTCCTCATTCCTTCTTTCCGAGAGCCTGACCATGGCATGGTACGCAGTCGATCCCGTTCCGAGCCCGAGAACCATGCCGTCCTCAACACAGTCCGCGGCATGGAAGCCGGCGTCCCTCTTCCCCTTTTCGGAAGGAGTGAGGTTCATGAATGCCCGCCCCTCCTTTTTTCACCAAACATGGAGCGGAGCGCGTCACACGCCCCCTGTGCCGTACAGTCGAGGGTAATCGGTGTCAAAGAAATGTTCCCCTTCCGGATGGCATGGACATCCGTCCCTTCCCCGGCATCCTGGATAAGGGGGCCGTTGATCCAGAAATACGGTCTCCCACGGGGGTCAAGCCTCTTCTCAACACCGGTTGCAAAGAGTTTCTCCCCAAGCCGGGTCACCTCGTACTTTCCGGTGACGACTGACGGGATGTTCACATTGATCACGTCAGCTCCGGGAGGAAACGGGCTGTCGAGAAAAGTCGAGCAGACCTCCCTGATAACCCGCTTCGACTCCTCGAAACTCTGCCCGTGGTTCCGCGGGTCGTCGAACTTGTCCCCCTGATCCTTTACCTGGAGCGAGAACGCAATGGCAGGCGTTCCCTGGTTGGCCGCCTCAAGTGCCGCCCCGACTGTTCCGGACGTCATGATGGACTCATACGAGAGGTTCTCACCGATATTGACACCGCTCACCACCATCGCCGGCCGGAGATCGAGGGCATAGAGACCGATGATCACGGCATCGGTAGGCTTTCCGCCAACCGCCCAGGCCCTGACCCCGTTCATCTCAACCTCGTTCGCACGGATGGGTTCAAAGATCGAGATTGATCGCCCCACCGCACTCTGCTGGGTGGCGGGTGCCACCACCGTTACGTGGGCAATGGGGGAGAGGGCTTCGTATGCAGCCCACAATCCGGCAGAGTTGATACCGTCGTCGTTGGTAAGCAGGATCCGGGGTTTCATGGTCACCATCCCATTTGTGGAGAAATGAGAAATAGCTGACCGATCGTCAGGCTCATCTGGCCACGTGATCCATGCTGTATGATGAAGGCACTCCTCGCAGAATACGCCCAGTTCCACGACCCCCACCTTGCTCCCGAAGGCGAGGTGATGCTCAGCGTGCTCAGCACAAGCTTCTCGCGGTGCGGGTATGAGGTTGTCACCCCGGAAAAGGGGGACTTCCTTGACGAGATCAGGAGACTTGCCCCTGAATGTGACGTCGGGCTCGTCATAGCCCCGGACCACCTTCTCTTCTCATGCAATTCCGTGATCGAGCAGCTGACCCACAACATCGGGTGCGGGAGCATGAATGCCGCAGTATGTGCCGATAAAGTGCAGTGCAGCCGGATCCTCGCGCGGAACGGCATTCCCGTGCCCAGGTCGGATCCCGCTGGGAAAAAAGTGGTGAAACCTGCCCGGGGCTGCGGATCGGTTGGTGTGCGGCTGACCGATGACACTCCAGGGAAAGGCGAGTTTGCCCAGGAATATGTAGATGGGGAGCACCTCAGCGTGAGTCTCGTAGGAAGCCGGGTCGTCGGCGACGCATGTTCATTCTACACTGGCAAGCCCCCCCTCCTGCTGGCCGTGAACCGCCAGAATATCTCGGTTGGAGAAGATGGTGCCTTCCAGTATACCGGGGGGGAGACCCCCGTCTCGCATCCGAAGCAGGATGAGATCGTTGAGACCGCAAGAAAAACAGTGCAGGTTCTCGGATGCCAGGGGTACGTGGGCATCGACATGGTTGTCGGAGACCAGTGCTACGTCGTTGACGTGAACCCGAGAATCACCACGAGCATTGTCGGGATCGCCGCATGCATGCAGGAGGAGATCGCCGATATCCTTGTCCAGGCATCAAAGGGAGGGGGTCCTGACGAGGTGCACCTGAAGGGGCAGGTCAGGTTCGACTGCCACGGGAAGGTGGAACGCCTTTGATTGGTATCGATGTCGGCGGAGCCAATGTGAAAGTGGTATCAGGTGGCCGTGCTGATACCATCTACTGCCCGCTCTGGCGGGAGGCGCCGCTCGGGGAGATCCTCTCACGATACGACTGCGCTGAAGAGGAAGACGTGGCAGTTGTCATGAGCGGCGAACTCGCGGACTGTTTTCTTACCAAGATGGAGGGGATCCGCTGGATCGTGGAGACGGTCCAGGAGATCTTCCCAGGTGCCCTCTTTTATGGAACAGACGGGGAGTTCCATGACTCCCCCGTGCCAGCGCTCGCGGCAGCCAACTGGCTTGCATCTGCCACATACCTTCACTCCCTTTACCCGACGGGCCTGCTGGTGGACATGGGAAGTACTACCACGGACATCATTCCCCTGACCAATCCGGCTTCCCACCATGGCCTGACCGATCTCACACGGCTTCAGAAGGGGTATCTCCTCTACACCGGGCTCCTCCGGACAACAATCCCTGCAGTCATACGGAGCGTGGTCATCGATGATATCCCTACACCGGTGAGTGCGGAATATTTTTCGGCCAGTGCGGATGCCCATCTCGTGCTGGGGCACATTGGATCAGCCGGCTATACCTGTGATACCCCGGATGGAAAAGGAAAGGACCGGGAATCATGCCTCCGGAGACTCGCCCGGGTCGTCTGCGCAGACCTTGATGAGATCGGCGAGGATGGAGCAATGCAGGTCGCAGGTACATTCTGGGATATGCAGCGCTCGATGATTGGAAACGCGGTATCCCGTGCAAAACAGGCGTCTGGGTCAGGATTCGTACTCACGGCAGGGGTAGGCGCAGGACTTCTTGCGTCTGCCCTTGGGGCGAGGGATCTTTCCGCCGATCTAGGTCCAATCACCGATGCCCTCCCCGCCTTTGCCGTAAGAGAGGTGCTGAAACGAAACCCTGGGTGATCACCACACTCCTGCTTGCCGGATCAATACTTGTGAGCGCAGCCCTGTTCCTTGCCGGCCTCCCGTTCTTCTTCCTCTTCCTCTTCATCCCGCTCATCCCCCTCCTCCGCGGGAGACGAGAAGAGAAGACCTGCCCTCTGTGCGGATTCCGGACTGATGATCCACGCGTTTCATACTGTCCCTATGACGGGACCGCCCTCACAATCCCCGCGTCCCCTTGAGGGACTGGGTCACTCTTCAGGGCCTTGTATCCCCTTGAGCGACTGGGTCACTCTTCAGGGCCTTGCATCCCCTTGAGCGACTGGGTCACTCTTCAGGGCCTTGCATCCCCTTGAGCGACTGGGTCACTCTTCAGGGCCTTGCATCCCCTTGAGCGACTGGGTCATCACCAACCGGGTGGAAGATCGAATCCAAAAAACAGTGTGACAGGAATGTCCCCCCTAATTCCCGATGTGCATAATTCTTCGCGGTCTCATCGTCCACGACAATCGATGGATCTTCCCACACATTCACAACACGTGAGGCTTGCATTTTCTTCGAGAGGGTGATGCAGTGATCCACGACAGGGGATCTATTCCCTCAACTGGGAGAGAAGAATCCTTTTCAGGAACAAAGCAGCTGTGCTTCGGGCAGAAATTGTGCTCATTTATCCTTCATCTGAATTCCGGGTGAGGGGTATTTTCCATGGTTCCGGCGATATCACATGTTTCATGTCGGTCCGCTGGCCGGAGGGAAAACCACACGCCGCAAGCACATCTTCTTCCCGGATGTGCTTCCCCTCGGACAGATTGAGCGCGAGAACCGAGAGAGAGAGGATAGAATGGGGCAGATGGATACCAAAAATGTCGTTTGCTTCTATGTAGCGGGCATTGTTCCGTACAAAATTGCTGCTGCTATTCCGGATGTAAAGGCGGCAGCTCATCCTGTTCACGAATATTCCCATTGCTGCAAGGTGTGATGCGACCCGGTTCGCGGGCATCGTCATCGATAAGGCAATGCAGAGATCAATGACGACAGAACCAATACGTGTATCGGGATAGAACGGGTTGTCCGCGTAACAGATTGTATGGCATTTCGTGCAATAGAACCGCTTGACAGAGACGAATACGGTTCGCTGCACATTCCCGGAAATGAGGTGTACAAATTGTTTCTTTTTTGTGTCATACCCTGCAAGGGACCCCCCGCATGCAGGACAGGTTGTATGGGAGGAAAATGTCATCCCTTCGACCGCAGAAATGCCGGTCTGTACAATATCTGCCAGCATGGGGGGTACCCGGGGCTGTTTCATAGTATATGCGCGCCCCAGAATCCTCGAATTGTAAAATTACCCCTGTCCAATTGATTTCCTGGTGTTGTTAAATGATCCATGTTATCGTACACTGAACTGAATTTCTTTTGAACCCACTATTATTTATCATTTTTTTCAACGCATGCGATTTGCTTAAATAAGGATACACTGACCCTCAAGTATCCAAGGTGTGACCATGGAATTTAAGTACGTACCAACTACGTGTCCATATTGCGGAACCGGGTGCGGCTTCAACCTTGTTGTAAGAGACAAGAAGGTTGTCGGCGTCAAGCCCTGGCAGCGCAATCCTGTGAACGAAGGCAAGCTCTGCCCCAAGGGAATCTATGCCTGGGAGTTCATCAACAGCCCCGACCGGCTGACGAAACCACTGATCAAGAAAAATGGCAAATTCGAGGAAGCCAGCTGGGATGAGGCCTACACGCTGATTGCCGAGAATTTCAAAAAGTACCAGGGCGAACAGAGTGCGTGCCTTGCGTCTGCCAGGGTCTCCAACGAGGAGAACTACCTGATGCAGAAGTTCGCACGTGCAGTCATGAAGACGCCCAACATTGATCACTGCGCAAGGCTCTGCCATGCATCGACGGTCGTCGGGCTCGCAGGGGCATTCGGGTCCGGTGCAATGACACAGTCAATTGCGGACATTGCCGAATCAAAGTGCCTCCTTGTCATCGGTACCAACACGTTCGAGCAGCACCCCCTGATCGGGCGCCGTATCATGCAGGCGAAGGCAAACGGTGCAAAGATCATCTATGCCGATCCCCGGCTCACTCCGACGGGGAAGATTGCACACCTGCACCTGCAGTTCTATTCGGGTACCGATGTGGCACTCTTCAACTGCATGATGCAGCTGATTCTCAAGAATGGCTGGGAGAACAAGGAATTCATCAAGAACCGGACCAAGGACTTCGAGAAGGTCAAAGAAGTCGTCATGAAGGATACCTACACCCCTGAGAACGTCTCGAAGATCACCGGGGTCCCTGCAAAAGACATCATCACTGCAGCGGAATGGTTCGGTACATCAGGCAAATCTGCAATCCTTTACTCGATGGGTATCACCCAGCACACCACCGGTGTCGACAACGTCAAGTCAACCGCAAACATCCAGATGATGACCGGCAACCTCGGGAGACCCGGAACCGGTATCTGTGCACTGCGTGGCCAGAATAACGTGCAGGGCGCCTGCGACATGGGAGCGCTTGCAAACGTGTACTCCGGGTACCAGTCTGTCCTCGTCCCGGAGATGAAGAAGAAGATGGAAGATGCATGGGGCTGCGACATTGCCGAGGGAAAGGTAGGCCTGACCGTGACCACGCTGATCAACACCCTCGCAGATGAGCCCGGCAAGGTCAAGTGCGTCTACATCATGGGTGAGAACCCGATGCTCTCCGACCCGGACCTTCACCACGTCGAGAAAGGGCTGCGAAACGTCGAATTCATGGTCGTCCAGGATATCTTCCTGACCGAGACCGCCCAGCTTGCCAATGTGGTGCTGCCGGCTGCCTGTTTCGCCGAAAAGGACGGCACCCAGACCTCGACCGAACGCCGCGTCCAGATGTGGAGGAAAGCCCAGGACCCGCCAGGCGAGGCAAAGGCTGACTGGCAGATCTTCTGTGAGCTCGCCAAGTACATGGGATACGAGAAACAGTTCCCGTATAAGAGCGCAGAAGAGATCTTCACAGAAGTTTCAAAAGTCACCCCCTCCTATGCAGGCATGGATTATACAAGGCTTGGCAAGCCAGAGGCACTCCACTGGCCATGCCCGACAAAGGAGCACCCCGGAACCCCGATCCTGCACAAGGAAAAGTTCACCCACCCGGACGGACTTGGTATCTTCACGCCGATCGAATGGAAACCCCCGGCAGAAGTTCCGGACGCCGAGTATCCGCTCATCCTGACCACCGGCCGCTGTATCTGGCACTGGCACACCGGTACCATGACCCGGCGTTCTGTTGATCTCGAACGTGAGGAGCCCACGGGATGGGTCGAGATCAATCCCGAGGACGCAAAGGCGCTGAATATCAAGGATAAGGAGATGATAAAAGCGATCACCCGCAGAGGAGAGATCACTATTGGTGCCCGTGTGATCGAAACCATCAAGAAAGGCGTCGTCTTTATCCCGTTCCACTTCGTGGAATGTGCAGCAAACATCCTCACGAACAATGCACTGGACCCGACCGCGAAGATCCCCGAATTCAAGGCCTGTGCCTGTAAACTCGAGAAGATCAAGGAGGCCTGAACATGGCAAAGAAAGGCGATATGCTCTACGCGTGGACCAGCGACGAAGAGATCAAGAAGAAGGCAGAACTCGGCGGTGCAGTGACCGCACTCTGGAAATACGCGCTCGAATCCAAGATGGTCGACGCAGTCCTTGCCATCACCAAGGGGACTGACATATACGATGCCCAGCCGGTCCTGATCACGGATCCCAAGGATCTTGCAAAGACTGCCGGCTCACTCCATTGCGGAACCCTCCTGCTGCCAAAACTCATCAAGAAATTCCTTGACGGCGCGGAGAACATGAAACTCGGTGTCACGGTCAAGGGCTGTGACATGATGGCCATGTACGAACTGGCCAAGCGACAGCAGATCAACCTTGACAACGTCATCATGATCGGAGTCAACTGCGGGGGATCGGTCAGCCCTGTCCTTGCCCGGAGGATGATTGCGGATAAGTTCGGGGTCGATCCCGATACGGTCCACAAGGAAGAGATCGACAAGGGCCAGTTCATCATAGAATACGAGGGCGGTCACAAGGGGATCTCCGTCGACGAGCTTGAGGAGCAGGGATATGGCAGGCGCAGCAACTGCCGCCGCTGTAAGATGAAAATCCCCCGCCAGGCAGACCTTGCCTGCGGAAACTGGGGGGTTATCGGCGACAAGGCCGGAAAAGCAACCTTTGTCGAGGTCTGTTCCGAGAAGGGGGCAAACCTCATCAATGGTGCAGTCAAAAATGGCATCCTTGCAACAGAGGCAGCAAATCCCAAGGGTATTGAGATCCGCGGGAAGGTCGAGAATGCGATGTTCAAGCTCGCTGACAAGTGGCGCACACATGACTTTGAGTCGCTTGGAGAGGGCAGGGACCGGCTGAAGAAGATCGTGACTGAGACCTCACGATGTATCAAGTGTTACTCATGCATTGACAATTGCCCAATCTGTTACTGCGTTGACTGCACGACCAAGAATCCGACCTATGTCACACCCGGACAGCTCCCCCCGAGCTTCATGTTCCAGTTGATCCGGTTTGCTCACATTGCAGACTCGTGTGTGAACTGCGGCCAGTGCGAGGAACTCTGTCCCGCAGAGATACCAAATGCACTTTTCATGCACTCTCAGCAGGTTGAACTGGAGAAGATGTTCGGCCATGTCCCGGGTGTCAGCATGGAGCTCCCCCTCCTGGCATACGTTGAGGAGAAGGCAGAGCGTGCAAGACTTGCCGCAACCGGAAGCGACATGATCTACGAGAACGTGTTCAATCCTGCCAAATAACTTTTTTTTTCCTTTTTTTTAACGTTGATTTACCGCGTGTTTTCATAATCCCGGGATGTACTAAAAAAAGGGGAGGGTATATCCAGAATACCCCCTCTCCATTTCCAAAAAAAATCACGTGATCTGATCCATCACTCTTCACCATATCTACGATTCTGCCTTTGGGCTGGAATGGGGTGCTATTCAGGGATGAAGCGCCGGATCAGGCTGATGAAATTTCTTTTTTCAAAACTGCTCTTGATCACGTACGCGTCTGCACCAACGGCATATCCATGTTTCTCGTCATCGGGTGAATCAAGCGAAGTAACCAGGACCACTGGTACTCTGGCCAGACGGGAGTCGGCACGGATCTTTTCTGTGAGCGTAAATCCGTTCATCCGGGGCATGTCTACATCTGAAACTACGAGATCAACGTCTTTGTCCTTTAAAAGAGAGAATGCGTCTGTCCCATCGTCTGCTGTGAGCACTTCACATCCTTCCTTTTCGAGAATTGTCTGCAGGAGACTCCGCGAGGTTACCGAGTCCTCCACAACCAAAACCCTGTAGGGTTTTGATGACCCGGGTGAAACGGGGGTGTACTTCTCGGTGGTCAAAGCCTCCTGGATCAATTCAATAGGATCGACAACAAGTGCAACAGTACCATCCCCAAGAATGACGGCGCCGGTGATCCTTTTCACTCTTCGGAGTTGGGGACCAAGTGAGCGTATTACAATCTCCTGTTCCCGGATTACGCGGTCCACCACACATGCAATCTTTCCGGCAGCATAGCCAAGGATGATAACCGGGATATTGCCCGTACCTTCAACGTGGATCGGTCTCCCCTCTATCCCCAGCGCATCGGCAAGCTGGATAACACCAATCGTCTCTTTTTGAACCGTCATAACCGCACGATCATTCACCGACTTGATCGTGTCGGGTCGTACCCGGATTACCTGCCTGACCTGCTTCATGGGAATGACATACATCTGGCTTCCTGACTGGACAACAATCCCTCGCATGGTAGCGAGGCGGATAGGTACCCACAGGGTTATGATGGTTCCGCTGCCAGGAACAGAAGAGACCGATACATTCCCGCCCAGGCGGGTGATTGTTTCCTCTACAATAGCAAGCCCGAGCCCCCGGCCTGATATATCCGTTACAGACGGTTTCACGGATAGCCCGGAACGGAAGATGAGCCAGATTACTTCCTCATCGATCAACTTTTCAGATTCATTCCTGGTGATGATACCCGCGCTGATCGCTGCTGCTCTGATCGACTGGCAATTAATCCCGTTCCCGTCATCTGATACTTCAATCCCGACTTTTGTCCCCGACAGCGGGATGATTCGTATCCGGATGGTCCCCTGAACCGGTTTTTTCCTGACAATCCTGATGTCAGGATATTCGATCCCATGATCGATGCAGTTGTTGATAATATGAAGGAGGGGGTCCTTCAGTGCATTGAGAATGCGCCGGTCTATCTCGATCTCGCCACCCTCGATAACAAGATCCACTCTTTTTCCCATTTCCCTCGAGTATTCACGAACAAACCCGGAAAATGGTTTCAGGAATGAAGAGACGGGCAGCATGACCGCGTCATGGATGAGCTCTGAAATGCCGGACGTGCTCGCTTCAAGCGCCACGCTGTCCTGTTCAATGGCACGGATATGTGCAGAGAGTGCATGCTGTATTTCCCGTATGAAGTCATGGTCGTACTGGATGGACTCCATCACGCTCTGAAGGGGAAGCACAAGATCAGCCGGGAGGACGGAGTGTGCCCTGTCATGTGAAAATTTTCGGATCCTGTGCAGGTCTGAAGATACCAGCGTCTTATTCCAACGCCATAGTGAAAACCGGGTCATCAATTCTTCGAGTTCATCAGATCGGTGAGTAATGAAAAGGCGTGTTGTGAGGAGGTCATCGGAGCCCGCAATGAGGCTGTCGAGCCGGCTGGCAGCGATCCTCACCGTGCCTTCGGTGGGGATACGTGAGAGAGAAGGGGTGTCAGGTATCCCATCCTTGATTGATGCCGGTATATTTTCGGGAATACCTGTCACATTCTCAGAAGATGGTGAGGTTCCGGTTGTGTGGGAGAGGGGCTCCGGGCTTCTTGCCGTTCTTCCGTCATACAGGCGCCATTCATGTGGAGAAATTGGTGGTGCCTCGGAAGAAGCGCGGGCAGGAGACCCGGGTTCCTTGCGGATGTTACTTGTTATCACCTCCAGATCCCGGATAACCGTATCGAACTCGGAGCCTGGCTCTTCACTGATAATATCCCCCGATATCATTGTTTTTATCGCTTTGAGGGCCTGGTGGAAGGTATCGAACGCCTCCTCGCCCGGGGAGAAGGCGCCCATTTTCATTGAATACAGGACGTTTTCAAGATTCTGGCAGATTATCCCAATCTCCTTGAGTTTCACTGCCCGTGCTGCACCCTTCAGGCTGTGAACCTTCCGGTACACCTGTTCGAGGATGACAGGATCCGATCCCGGTCCGGCTTTTTCCAGATCGATGAGTCCCTGTACGATTGTCCCCAGGTACTCATCAGCCTCGTCCCGGAATGTTGCACGCAATTTCTGCCTGAAATCTTCATCCGATCCGGTCATTGTGAGGGATATTTATACATGGTACTGCACGGTGAGCTTCTTTAACCGGATGCCAAGCTCATGCAGGTCTTCGGCAGTTTTTTCCGCCTTTCTCGTGATCTCGAGGTTCTTCTGTGCGGCGCTCCTGATTTTTTCCATCGCGAGGGAGATCTGATCGACACCGGCAGCCTGCTCCTGAATGGAGGTGGTAATCTCGATCGCTTCCCTGGACGAGTCTGTAATTGAGCGGGTTAAGACTTCAATCGCCTCGCGTGCATCGCTGGTCAGCCGCACTGCATCGGCAACCGACCGGGTACCCTGTTCCGTGGATACCACGGTCGACGAGACGCCACGCTGGATATCGGTGAGGATCATCCTGATATTCGTGGTCGCTTTCTTGGACTGTTCTGCAAGATTGTGGATTTCATGCGCGACCACGGCAAATCCTTTACCAAGTTCCCCGGCTTTTGCAGCCTCGATGGATGCATTGACCGCAAGCAGGTTGCTCTGTTCCGAGATATCCGTCACCGTAGCGATAATCTCTCCAATCGCCTGGCTCTCTTCGGACAGCTTGATGACGTTCATCCCAATCATGTCCATCTGACGCTGGATCTGGTTCATACCGTTCAGAATCTCCTGGACCGATTCCTGGCCTTCACCGGATACGCTGATTGCCTTCAGCGCTTTCTCTGACACGGATTTTGATTTCTGGATAACGATCTCGGTCTTTTTCCTGACTCCCTCCACAGAATCCGAAGTATCGTTGACGGTGTTTGCCGTATAGGAGCTGGCAGTGGAGAGCTGGCTCGTCACCGCGAGGATCTCGCTGGATGCTGAAGAAAGGACCGATACACCCTCATACAGTTCCTCGTTGATAATCTTCATCATCCGGGAGAGCTCGATTCCGATCGTGTTGAGGGCGTCGCGGTACGCGACAAATTGACCGGCAACAGGTATCTTCTCGTCAAACCTCGCGGTGAAATCGCCTGATGCATAGAAGCCGGCAAGGCGCATCGCCTCATTCACCGGTTCCGTGATCGTTTCAAGGGTTTTATTGAACCCTGCAATGATCATCCGGTACCCCCCCCGGAATGCTTTCTCGTTCCCCCGGACGGACAGATCTCCGGCACGGGCAGCATCGGTGAGCTTGATGGTCTCCTTGTGCAGGTGATCCAGAGAATCCACCATCATCCTGAGAGCTGGGCGGATCTCGTCCCTCGTGTCAACCGGTTCAGAGAAGGATTCAATGTAATCGCCGTGTGCGATTTTTTTGATGTTCCCGACAACGTTTGTCTGGAGGTCGTCGGCAAACTCATCCATCGTTGCTGCCATGATCCCGATCTCATCGTCTCTCTTGATATTCAGACGTGCAGACAGATGTCCGTTCCGGAGTTCCTTGATCATCACGACGACCTGCTGGAGCGGTCCGGAGATCGAGCGGCCAAAGAGGATTGCAACAAGAGCACCAATTGCAATCGCTGCAATCATAAGTGCGATGAGGGTTGTCTGGATGGTTTCGATGGGTTCGGTGAAATCCGAGAGTATCGCACGTGAAACAATATACCAATCGAGCGGTTCGTAATAGGTATAGGCATCAAGGACATGCGTCCCGTCAACATCGTGGGGGATGGCACCTTCCTTATTATTGATTATCTGCCGGGCGAAATCCTTGTCTGCCCAGTTTTCACCGGTGAGTTGAGGGTGGACAAGCACATTCCCTGCACTGTCCATCACATACATGTAGCCGTTTTTCCCGACTATGGTTTCCTGAATGCTCTTCTTGACCACATCAAGCGTCTGTCCTTCCTCGGTGCCGACGAAAAGAACGCCGATAATCTTGCCACTTTTATCTTTGATTGGTTCATAGGCGGTCACATAATTTATCCCAAACAGGTCTCTCCTTCCATAGTACGTCCCGCCATTATTCACGGTTGCGTCATACACTTCATCGGTCAGACGGGTCCCGACTGCACGGTTTCCATTGGTATCCAGGACATTCGTTGAGATACGAACCGCATAACTGTCATCGTACACCTGGAATACCGTCGCAGCACCGCCAACCATTGCCTGGACGATATCGACAATTTCAAAGTTATCGTTCACAACATACTGTTTGCCCGTGCTGTCTACCAGCACCATTTTTCCATCAATGACAGCAGGTTCCCCCTTCCCATAGAAATTCTGCTTTGCAACGTTGAGATCACTGTTGACCTTGTTCCTGGTGAGGGTGTAGACATCGTTGGTCCACCCTTTCATGTCTCCTACCTGTGTCTCGAGCAACGCCTGCGTCTTTTCACTGATAACCGTGCTTGAACTGGTGTACGCAACCAGCCCAAGCAACAGTGTCGGGAGGATTGCCAATAACAGGCAGATCACGAGAATTTTTGTTCCGACTTTCATGTTGGAAAAAAGCGCCATCCAATTTCCACTCCTGAATCACGTGCACATTCCGATATGATTAGACTGGATGGAACACTCATATATATACTGATTTGATTGTGTGGATTCCCCCCTCCACACTGCCCGGCAATGAATCCTTTCCTCGTTCCAACCGGGATAAGAAAGAGATCCTCATATCCTTGTCCAGAAATTAGGCGGACTCCGGGAAAAAGAGAGGCCCTGTCAGTTCGAAATCGGACGTTCTATCGCGGTACTGCTCACCACCATCGCAGGATCTTTCAGAAGTGCGGCAACGTCAAGGACAATGAGATCATTCACGGCACCAAGGGTGTAGCGTTCCGCAATCTGGGTCTGACCCTGACGGACAGGCGACAGCATCTCTTTCCGGATCGTACCGATCCCCGTGATGAAATCAGCAAGGATACCGAACGTGATCGTTCTGTCGGAAATGACAATAACCCTGTTGAGATCCGTGAGCCCTTTTCCACGGATTTTAAAGAATTCCCGGAGGTCAACCAGCGAGATGATCTCCCCCCGGATCGCGCAGATGCCCGCGATATACCTGGGTGTGCCTGGCACGGGGGTGATCTCTCCTGTCAGGACAACCTCACGGATGTATTCCATGGAAAATGCATATTCCTGGTATGCAAGCCGGAATTTCAGGATTTCAACAGGCACTGCCTGGTCTTCTGCACCAACCGGCCGGGCAATTTTTCTCGCCCGCTTTTCAAGAATTGCCTGTACCCGTTCCGGATATTCGGTTTCCACCGCAGATTCCTTACAGGGAGAAGGCAACGCAGCATGGATTTTTTCAGGATCAGATTTCAACAGGAACAGAGGGAGGTCATCGATAATGACCACACCATCGGATGTGATGTGGAGACCGGTCAGCTCGCTCGATGATTCGGCATCCACATGCGCTGAGCTGTCCATGATATCCGAGGTCTCATCTACCCACAGTGCCACTGTCACCGGACCTGCCTCTGTGATAATCAATACATCCGAAGAGCGTGGCGAACGTTCACTGAAGCCAAAAAGCTGGCGGAGAGAGTACACGGGATAGATGGATCCCTCAATATTCACCTTGCCAGCCACACCCCTCGCGGGTATATCGGGTTGTGCGAATGCAACCATCTGGACTACAAAAAGCGCGTGCTCGTTTGGGATCGCACAGGCAATCCCTTCTACCAGGAAGTGAAGCAGGGTTGTCATCAGAGGTATCCGATGATCATTCTTTTGCCACAACACAAAAATAGGTAATGGAATGATGGCATGGGTGCTCCCGTTTCTTCAAGTCTTGGGAATGTGAGGTGTATGGCACCTTTTTTCACACGCCCGTCATCCTGATCACCAGGACAAGAACCATTTTTGTATTCTCACGTCAGTTGAAAGGGAAGAGAAATACCGGCGTCCTCTCTTTGCACATTTCATGGTGTCACATCCCCTGATTCACGTGCATGAATCACTGAGATTTGAGGATCCTGTGAAAGAAGTATTGAAAAAAGGATGGAGTAGTATTGTACCCTTACGATCGCGTGTGGAAGTGAAAGGGATATGGTGATGTATCGGGAGAACTTCGAATTATAGAGAGACCGGGGGCCGGTTCGCGATCTCCCTTCTCAGTCGGTCAATGTTATCTGCGTACGCGTAGTCAATCTTTTGTCGGTAGAGCGGTTGTTCCTCAGGAGGCAGCATTTTGAGTGATTTGTTTGCCCGCTCAATCTTCTGTTCGATAAGGGTCACAAACTGATCCTGATTCAGTGCATCTGCCATTTTCTTCGATTCACATAACCGGACCATATTCGGCAGCACTTCGTTGCATATCGTGTCGATCAGTTGCTTGTGTGGGTTGGTCATCGAAATCTCCCAGGTATGATAGAACGTATGAGAAAATGAATGTTGTGCAATGCAATGCAAATATGCAATGCGAATGTGCACCATTTTCAAATTCTTTTGCATCTGAACAAAAAACCTGTGCGTTGCTTTGCAAGGCAGAAAATTCTGGCAAATATTCATTATCTGGCCAAAAGGACTCTCTTTCAACCCCTGAGGGGTAGGAAATTCAACCATGCAGAAGACAGTCGCAGCACTTGAGGATAAGAAGAATGTGGAACGCTGGAAAAACGTTGTATCTCTGGAAGGGTTCGGAGAGCCGGCTTCGGAATATCTTATCAAAGCACTGAAAGATGAGGACCGCTGGGTCAGGTACCTGGCAGCAGATGCACTGGCAAATATCGGTGCCACAAAGGCTGTAGATGCTCTGATCAAACTCCTGAAAGATCCGGAGCAGGATGTGCGCTTCGCAGCTGCAGCATCGCTCGGGAAACTAGGCGATCCCAAGGCATTAACAAGCCTTCAGGAAGTTATGAAGAATGATAACGGCTATGTAAAGATAGCTGCGGAAGAAGCATTGGCGATGATATCAAAGTAGAGAGTGCCAAGGGTTACCTTTCAACCGTCGCATTCCTTCACACCAGATTACTACACACCTTAAAATACAATACTCTTCCTTTTTTTCCGGATGAATCAAGAGCAGTTTCCGCCTCCGATCTCCCGCAAGGATTGCTCTCTGGTCCGGAGAGGTGTCTGAAAATTGAAAACCTCCCCATGTTCCCGCCGGGGGTCTGTTATGATGAGGGGAATTCGTGTGGTTGTGTGATGTAGTGGATCTTCCTCTCACCTCTTCTGCGAATGGAATAGAATCACGCACCTCAGATCTATGCCAACACGTGATTGATGCCATCACAAGACTTTCCGATACCCGGGCATCATGCAACGACCTGAACATCCGGTGACCGGAAATGCGGAGCCTGGCGGATCCGACCTTTTCGATCAGATCTTCTGAACCGGCGACAGGGTAGAGAGATCACACGGGACCATACCATTTTTCCACGGGACCGGATACCCTTGAGAACTCCGAAGGTTCGCACATTTGAACAAAAGCATGTGCATGGCTTAGCAATGCAATTATTTCTGGCAAATATTCATTATGGCCCCAAAAGGACTTTTTTTTAGCCCCCGGATGGGGGCGTCATTCAAATACCTTCTCTGTAGGGAGAATTCAGAGTAGTCCAGCTCTGAACCTCCAAACACCAGTTTTTCTCTTACCAGGTGAAAAGCCCGGAAAGGCCACACCAGGATTTCCCCGTGCAGCGATCCGAAAAAATGGTAGATCCCGAAAACCAACTACCTGTGGGGATCTGCCTGGTCCTCTGCCTGATTGCTGAGATCATTATTCTTGCTGTGGGTTACGTTCTGGGCAATGGTTGAAACACCAATAACCCGCCCTCCTTCATCCCTTATCGGTGAAAGAGTCACACATACATTAATGCGGGATCCGTCTTTTCGGACCCGGACGGTGTTAAATCGATCAATGATCTCACCATTGGCAATCCTCTGAAGAAAAAGAGGGAGATGTATATGCAATTCGGGTGGTATGATGATGGCGATGGATTTTCCAACCACCTCCTCTGCAAGGTACCCGTAATAACGCTCGGCAGCTCTGTTCCAGCTCAGAATTGTGCCATCAAGCGATTTTCCGATAATCGCATCATGCGACGAACTGACAATCGATGCAAGGAAAAAGCGGAGCCGGTCAGATTTGAGCTTCCCTGTGACATCTTCAAACACGACACACCTTTCATCTCCAGTGAGGGGGGTCACATGAATGGAGATCTGGCAAATGTTCCCATTTTTACAGGTGACAGGAAATGTGGAGGAATCTTTCGCTCCTGCACCTTCAAGGGTGCGCTTCCAGAGGGAAATGAAATTTTTTGACTCGGGAGTATCGCGGAACGCCTTTGAGAACCACTCCTTTTCGGAAGGAATGTCCTCGATGGTGTACCCGAAGAGTTGTTCGAATTTTGTATTCATGAACCGGAATTTTCCTGAAGCATCAATGAGAGAGAGTGGAAATGGTAAATGCCCGACAACCATCCGCATGATCTCGTCATACTGGGGGTGGTTCCGGCCTGCATCATGTATTCCTGGGGATTCCTGGCCCCGGGAGGGGGTATCCGTTCCCCTGGTGTCTGATTGTTGTGATGACTGGAGCGTCTTGCTTATCGCCTTATGGCGTTCAAATTTCTGTTGCAGGTCCCTGTTTACCGCGGCAAGCAGTTCATTTGCTTCCGATAATTCTGTATTTTTCTTCAGGGCGTTATCCAGGGTTGAGAGAAGGAGTGCAGGAGTCCGGAGTTTGTGTGCAGGTATAGTGTGTGTCTTGCCGTCAAACGACACCTCGAGTGTTGAATCTGCATCATCCAACTGAAGGGTATTCTGTATCCGGGAAATCACGTGCTTCGGTTCATAGGGCTTGATGATGATATTATTCGCACCCGCATCCAGGCCTTTTACCAGATCTGCCGGGTCAAAAAGCTGAGTGACAATGATGACCGGGATGTGTCTGAGGTTCTCATCGGTCTTGATGACCCTGCATAGCTCGTATCCATCCATCTCCGGCATTACAATGTCGGTCAGAATAATTGACGGCTCCCCAATCTTGACCTTTTCAAGGGCTTCAATTCCATTCGTGGCAAGAACAACAGTGTATCCCTCATTCTCAAGGATATGCTGGAGATATTCGGCCTGAGTCCGGCTATCCTCGACAATCAGGACATTCACACTGTGGTTTTTTCCTTGTGTCTTCATTCTCGCACCAATTCTCTTTTTAAGTCCGGGATATCTGCAGTGGCGTCTCGATGAAACTCGCCGCAACGGCTTTTCGTGGCTTTTTTTGGGATTTTTTATCGCTGGGTGTTGCGAAGGATCCCTCGTTCCTGTGTCCTCTCGATCGTCTGCGACGTCTGCGAGGTTCGCATATCCCCCTGTCATATGAACAGGAGATTTGGTAAAGGATAGGAAAACCCCAGATCTCTGCAAAACCGTGGATGACCCCACGGATATATCAGCCAGAATTCCCCCCGTTGATGAGCATCACAGCCCATGCAAAACGACAATTTACTACTCATATTCCTTAAATTTTTCGAATATCTCTTTTTTTTTCACGTTGACTGTGTCCCACAATTCACCCTTTTGTTGAGAATACTCCCAGTGAGAAACGCAAGGCAACCGGGGATTTCACTGGCTATACCAGGGAGCGCGAGAACACATTGGACGTTGTGGATGATCGCCTCGCATGGGGCCATGGTACCCATATTGGATGAAATATCTCGCGTTCTGTTAGCAAGGTGTCAGGATTTACCTGGCATCAGAACTGCTTTTGAGACTCTGGTAAAGATCGATCGCATCGTCGGACGTATTGACGATCGATGCAAGGACAGAACGGAGTCGTTCTGATTCTGTCTTATCGGTAAAATCTTCATACACGACAAACTGCTCCCCGTTGAAAAGGGTGATCGGGCAGAAGTGTATCTGACGGAGAGTCCCATTCTTGCACCTGACGGGAAATATCAGGGGCTTTCCCTCGCATTGTTCTTCGTGCCCCCGACCCTTTTTCCATGCGCGGATAGCGTTCATGCGCTCTTTCCTGTCAGGAAACGCGATTGAGAACCAGTCCAGTTCAGTGGGGATATCCGCAAGAGTATATCCAAAAACCTGGATGAATCTTTTATTCAGGTACTGGAAATTTCCTGCTCTGTCATTGAGGGAAATGGGAAACGGAGAGAATTCTGTGATCATGCGGTAGCGTTCTTCGCTCTCACGGATCTTCCGGGCCTGTTCCTGTTTTTCCGTGGTGTCCATTCCCACCGACTGGTATTCAGTGATATTCCCATTGGCATCGAAGCATGCATGATCTGTCCAGAATTGCCACCGTACCGAACCATCAGGCATGATTACCCGGTGTTCTATCGTCCCGCTGGGGTTTTCCAGGGTGAGGGAGGCCAGGTGATGTTTCATCAATCGGGCATCTTCTTCAGGAAGAGTGAGGGGATGGTGGTTCCCGAGTATCAGGTCTTTTTGTAATCCAAAATAACGACAGTAGGCATCGTTCACAAACGTAATAATCCCCTTAGGGGTGAACCGGCAGATAAATTCAATCTGGTCTTCCACGATGGCGCGATACCGCATTTCAGAGATCATCAGCGACTCTTCGAACTGTATCTGTTTCGTGATGTCTTCTCCAATGATCGTCACACCCTCGTCCATGTTGTCAAAAATCGTGGGAATAAGGCGCATCCTGAAGTGGCGGTCCTCATTCTGGAGCGATATTTTGAACTCACGGTGTATCTCGCCTTTTGTCCGGATCTCTTCGAAGACGTCGGGAAAGGAGAGCCTGCCAATGAGGGGTGATTCTATATCCTGAATCCGGACACCGATGAGATCTTCTCTTGTCGTTCCAAGAATCTGGAGTGCGTTTTCATTCGCGTCAAGGACGTGCATTTCGTTGTCAATGAGGAGAATAATATCGGCAGCAAATTTCAGCATCGCTGAGACGGGCATTTTCTGTGAAAGAGTGTAGAGTTTCGCAGGGCCGATGGCATTGAGATCGACATCCCCGGATATGAGAAGGATTTCGAGATATTTTGCAGTCGAATTCCGGTTCAGGTGGAGCTTCTCCGCTATATCGGTTATAGTGAGACCTTTTTTATGGAAACGCAGGAGACTTTTAATTTTTTTCAGCGTTTCCTTGCGGGAATCCATTACCTATACAAGATACACCCCTGCTAAAAAAATCTTCGTCTTTTTTGTAAAATATCGCTCAGTCTCACTGTGAGCAATCCTCATGGTTACCCCCGCATCAACTGATCTCCAGGAGCGCGTGCGCTATGGATATCGAACACTCCCTGCAAGGCCGTATGCCCTGGTGTGGCAGAACTACTTCTAGCCTTCGAGCGTATCGAATCGCTCAAAGTAACAATAATCGTACGCCTGCTTCTCACCGGGTTTGAGTGCAAGAAGGTGGCTGTCAGCGTGATCGCGGCAGACATATAAGACGCAGCAACCGAAGGACTGGATTCCGATTGCGTCCTTCTCACACTGTTCGCATTTGGGTTTTTTCACCATGGTGCAGAATACCTGGATGTTCTTTTCGGATGCCTGTTCTATTCCGGGCCGGGAACTTCAACACGCACCATACGAGGAAATAATCAGGAATCGGTGACGGGATATCGTTCGAGCACGCATGCACCGAATACCTTTTTTTCCCCGGGTTTGAGCGCGAGGAGAAGGCCGTCTGCATGGTCCGGACAGACATATGCAAAACTCCCTTCCAGTGACTGGAGCCCGATGGCATCCTTCCCACAATATTCGCACTTCTTCTTCTCATCCATGAGTAGGTAGTGTTGATTTTTTCCTAGATAGGTCTTCTTGATTCCTCACTCTCAGCCTGAATGATCCGGTTCACCCACGCAATTCCCGGGTATCCGGGAGAATGGAGTATGCACTGCATAATTCAGCAGCCTTGATCGTATTCCCGGATGTAAAGGAGATGTAAAAATGCAACGTAACCTGGATATCTGCTGTTGCCTGCCCTGTTCGTGCAAAAAGGTGCAAATTAAAGTTCTCCGGACTGGTTGTAATGAGGTCCGGTTCATTACTTCTGATGTACTTTCCTATTCCATCCTGCTGAAAATTGCGCTCCGTTTTCCTGAAAAATCACATATACGGCAAGAACAATGTGCTTATATAATGTGATGGATCAATCTAGTGAGTGGAGGATATGATTTGAATGACTCCAGACGAGTACAAGAAGATCATTTCGATGGCAATCGACCGTGAAGTGGAAGCGTATACATTCTACAAGACAGTATCGGGGAAGGTGAAGGATGCAAACCTGAAGAGCCTCTTCCTTGAGCTTGCCGGCGAGGAGACCAAGCACAGGGAGTTCCTCCAGGGACTGCTCTCAAAGGACGTAAAGGAACTCAAATTCTCTGCATCCAAGGACTACAAAGTCGGGGACAACATCGCGACCCCCGATCTGACGCCCGATCTGACGCCCGTTGACGGGCTCGTCGTGGCAATCAAGAAAGAACTCGAGGCCATGCAGATGTATACTGCACTTGCCAACAACAGCACGGGCGATGCACAAAAGATGATGTTCATGGAACTTGCAAGCATGGAGCGGGGCCACAAGAGCAGGCTCGAGGACATCTACGTAAACATGGCATTCGCAGAGAAGTGGTAACACCACCCCTCTCTTTTTTTCTTTTGCAGTATTCGTATATCCTTTCCCTCTGTTGAATTCCCCTAAGTGGGAACCCGGGGAATCTCCCTGTTGCTGTTGATTTCTGCACGAAGAACCACGGCAGCAAGCGATCATGATCACCCGCGAACCCAATGCCCCGATGCCGTCTGAATAAGAGAGCAGGGAAAAGAAAAAGGCCTTATAAGGGGGGAATGTGTCCTGTTTCCTACTTCCCACGGCGTTTCTTTCTGGAATAGAGATAATACCCTATGCCGACCAGGACAGCACCGATGATGGTCATGGAGAGCGGACTGGTGAGGAGTGCATCTATCCCGCTCCGCTCGACCACGTTGAACCCGACTTTCATCGGGTCGGAGACCAGGCGATTATCCAGTGCATCGCGGTACCGGACTTCGGATTCGAGGCTGTACTCCTTTACTGTCGCTGTTTTATCGACTGATATGACAAAGACCGCCCTTGCCTCCTCACCTGGTGCAAGGTCTCCAAGCGATGCAATGTCCCGGGTAGAGGAGAAGGGATCCACGGCACTGATCCGTGCCTGGGCGCTGCGCACCACCACAGGGCCCGTGTTCAAAAAAGAGATCTCGATCTCACGGGTATCGCCCCGGGCAATCGTGAATTCATCGGAGAGCACCTCAAACCTGATCTCACCCAGTACCGGAATGCCGATGGTGACCGTATCAGTCTTGATCAGGTCCCCCTGCGGATCAAGGTACTCAACCGTCACGTCCAGGGGATAGGTCGATGCCTGTGCTGCATCATTCACCCGTATCTTGAACTGGGCCTGGGCAGTCTCCCCAGCAGAGAAATCACCAATGTACGACGTCCCGACAACAGGGACAACCGGGCTCTCCTGGTGCTGCGTGATACGCGCGACGGCCTCATTGCCAGAGAGGGATCCGTCATTCCGGATGGCAAGAGTAACCACTCCCTCATTTCCTGACGTGAGTTCAGCCGCTTCTATGCCAAGGACGTGGATCATCACCCGCGGTGTGACTTTCACAGAGAGGGGGATGGTCGCACTGCCGTTTGTGTATGAGTAGGCCACGGTCTCTGATCCCCGCTGCTCGGCGAACAGGAATGCCCGGTATTGCAAGGTGAGAGGGAGTGTATACTCCCCACCCGACGCATTCTCCAGGAATTTGACCTGGAATGGTACCTTCACCTGCGAATTCGCAGGAAGATCACCGACCATCTGGGGATCAGTCCGGAGCAGCAGGGGCGCATCGCCTGCACCTACATCCACCATGAGCAGCCTGGCAGTCGTGGAAGACTCATCCGCGGCCGCCCTTCCCGAGGGAAACATCTGGAAATCATTGGTAGCCCTGTTCTCGATCACCACCACAAGAGTCGCATCACTGCCGGGAAGGAATTCGTGTGACCCTTCCAGCGAGGCGACAAGAAGAGGTTCCCCACCGAGGTACTCCCCCGCTCCTATAACAGGAGCCAAAACGAGGGTAACACCAACGCATACCAGGAGGATTCGCGTGAAAAAATACCGGATATCTGTTGTCATTCCAATAACAACAGTTAGCCCATGAATTCATATATACCTATTGAACTCCGGGGAGTGGCAGGACGCAGGAGATGATGCGCTTCCCCACACGTTCGTCCATTACGCGCACAGGAACCTGGGAACGCGAGGTGGCGATTCGCGTTTTTGTCAGGCATACCCGGAGACATCATAGTCTATCCCTGACGAACGATCAAGGCAGTCCTGACCGTGTGTGATCCCCTCATCAACCATTCTCTTTATGAGTGCCGGAAACACTGCCCCCACCATGTCCGAGACCGGTCTTCCGTTGCAAAAAAACTTGAACGTCGGCGTGCTCATGACACCAAACCGCTCTGCTGTCCACTGGCTCCGGGTGATATCAACCTTCACGAAGATCACTGCCCCTGCATACTCCCGGGCAAACTCGCGCATGTACGGATCCATGGTCCTGCAATGGGGGCATGTTGGGCTGTAAAACATCACAAGGACGGGCATCCGGCTTTTTTCAACGGTTTTCTCCCACGTGATGTCGGTCACTTCGACCGGGTCTTCCCCTTCCACGATTCTTCCTCCCGGCTGTGAGGTTGCCGGGTGAAGGGATAATATTTTGGCCTTTTCTCAGGGAGATCCCGGTTATATCCGGTCCTCAACCAGCATGTTGATGACATTCTCGGAGATATCCCCGGCATACTCCCCGGCCCTCCTGATACTTGCAACGATATTTCGCAGGGGTACTGCGATCTCCGGGTTCTCCTCGAGCGAGTGGGAAAAGATCACCTTGCATTCCTCTTCCAGGGCTTTCACCTGCTCGATGTTCGCATGGGACTCCCTGATATCTGCCTTGAAGAACGAGAAGATGCTCCTGTCGAAGATTGTCATGGCGTGGGTGGTCGCATTCCTGATGGACTCGATGGCTGCCGGGTCGATCCTCCCTCCCGGAAGGCGACCTGCCTCCTCCACAAAGCGGACGGCGTGATCGCCTATCCGCTCGATGATCCTGCTGATGAGGTACGTATTGACGACCGCCGATGAAGCCACTCCCATCTTCCTGGAGAGGCTGGCATTCTTGAGGATGATGTTGGTCTGCCGGGCGACGAGCCAGTGGAGGCGGTCCACATCGTTATCCCGTGCGACGACGTCGCGTGCGAGCGCGGCATTGCCTGTCTCGAGTACCGAGAGCGCGTCCATGTACATGTTCTTGACAATCACGTACATCCTCCGGATGGTGTTCTCAAAAGGCATCTCTGCAGGATTGAGCAGGTCTTTTAGGAGGATCGTGGTGTCGGTCTCCTCCACCACCTCGGGCCCGATCGTCATCTGCGAAAAGTCACGCACAACCATCCGTATGGACGCGGGAAGCCTGGTCTTTGAGGTCACGCCAATCGTGGTGTATCCCGCGATATAGGACCCGATCAGGAGCCGGAACAGGAACGTAGGGTCATTGATCGAGGTCACGTCAAAGGTCTTTGTCCGTTGGGAAGGAGTCTCCGAAAGATCCCTCGTGACAAGGAGCGTCCCGTCGGGCTGTGCAACGAGTCCCAGGGGATCGTTCTTCTTCACGCCCTGCTTTTCTGCCCATTCCTTGGGAAGGGTGATTACAAATGACGATCCCCCGGTGATCTGCACTTTCCTGATATCCATGCGCCGACACTCCCGTTCAGGACTGAGTTATGCCTCTCTATTCTGCACAATATTAGTATAAATTTCTATATATTCCCGTCCGGACCGGGTATACCGCACCACATGAGGATCCGCGGATCCAGGATGAATGCACCATATCCCATCAACAGATTCACCACTCCTCTCCGGGGGAGTATGAAATACATTCACCCTGATTCCGGGGATGTACCACGGGACGTATCGTCGGGATTCACGAAAATTTTAGCATTCCCATGCCCCGACACCCTGCCGGCATGGGTGCGTTCATCAGGGAATCGAACCTTTTTTCCTTCTTTTTTTGGGAAAAATCCTGCAGATCAACCACAAACATTTAAACCAATTCTGTCACACCAACTGAGTGATACCTCTTGGCTGCCAACAGGGTGCAGCGCGTGGTTCCTCATGCCAGAACCAGAAAGCGAAAATGATGATGACCCCCATGATAGGGTCCAAACAGCCGGTTTTCCGATATCCCTTTCACTCACGAAGGGTTTTTATGATTCCCTGAAGGGGGGGACTTTTTGATGCCCCAGGGCACGCTTTTCCCAAAATCCCTCCTCTCCCCCACGATACTTACAGGGATCTCCTCGCAGGGGGGGCCGGACCAGGAAGATCAAGGCACCACCCTCTCCAGAGAGAGCATCCACGCTGTTGAGAGGGATGGCCTTGTATACCTCGTCTCCGAGAATTACTCGTACAAGAGCGAGGCCTACTACTCAATCCTCGAACGGGAGATTCTGGGCCAGCGCATCATTCCCTCCACGTCATCCATCCTCGATGCCTTCGTCGTGCCTATCTGCCTCGAACGGGCGCACCATGAAGGGATCCCGGTGGCCGATTATTCCATCTCCCAGTCCTGTATCCCCGTGCCGGCAGTGATCTATGGCCTGAACTACTTTGCCTGCACCTCGCATTTCGAGGTGCTGCAGGAGGATGCCCGGGAACGGGAGATGATCCGGCATGTCACCAACAACGGAAAATATCCCTTCTGCGCGCAGCGCCTCGACAAAGGGGTGCGGATCGCACGGACTGTCTCGATCTTCGGGAGAGTTGCGTGCCAGGACCAGGAACTGGCTGACATTTCCGCCCGGGTCTGGGAGTGTTTCCGCATCCCACTCGTGGAGATTATCTGCCTGTCGGCTCCCTCCGGCACCTGCCTTTCGGCACTCTGCCCGGTCCGCTATTCCCACCTCTCAAAGGTGGAGAAGGCGATTCTCAAGGCCTTCCTCTCCCGCCAGGAATTCTTATGAGCCGGCTCGGGATTTTCGTCGACCGGAAGACCCTCTCTTCCGCGGAGCAGCTCAACGCCCTTATCCGGTGCAGGGACACCGCGGAGGAGATGGGGCATGGCGCCGAATTCATCTTCCCCGTCGATATCCGGAAGATCCCCCAGATGGACGGGCTTTTCATCCGTGCCCGGACCGACCCCATGAACGTCACCTACGTTGCATCCCGCATGGCATCCTTTGCAGGGATACCCGTAATCGATGACCCCTCCTCAATCCAGATCTGCTCCGACAAGGTGAACATGTACTCCTGCCTGATGCAGCATGGAGTGAAGATCCCCCGCACCATCTTCGTGTCACAGAGAGCGTTCTCACCGGAGAGGGCGCGGGAGATCTTCGAGGATCTCGGGTCACCGCTGATCGTGAAGGAGCCCTCCACCTCGTTCTCGCTCCGGGTGGAGAAGGTGACTGACCCGGCCGGGCTTGTGCAGGTTGCCCGCCGCTACTTCAAGATGTCGGACTGGATCGTTGCCCAGGAGTTCGTGGAGAGCACCTACGACTGGAGGGTAGGGGTCCTGGGCGGAAAATTCCTGTATGCCTGCAAGTACATCATCCCCTCGCAGACCTTCAAGATCCAGGACTCGGTCAACGGTCATATCGTGTACTGCGGGGTGCAGAGCGTTCCGCCGGACTTGGTCCCCGCCGATGTGCGCGAACTCGGCGTTGCGGCCGGGAAGGCCATCGGAAAGGGGCTGTACGGCGTTGACATCAAAGAAGGGAGAGCCGGGCCGTGCGTGATCGAGGTCAATGACAATCCATCGCTCGAAGGCGGCGAGGACACCGCGTACCCCGGGGTGTACCGGGAGATCGTCCACACTCTTTTGGAGACGTGAACAGAACACCCATGACAGGATCCTTCGAAGCCCTTGCAGAGGCTGTCTGCGCGACATGCGGAGCACAATGCTGCTATGGGGCGCATCCCCCGCTCAGCCCGGGCAGGATTGCAATTCTCCGGGAGAGGGGGGTACCCCACACTGCATTCGAGTGCAACGGGTATACCAGGATACACTCTGACCAGGATGGGTTGTGCATCATGTGCATTGACGGGCGGTGCAGGATCCATGCCTTCAAACCCGAGACCTGCGTGGCCGGGCCGTTCACGTTCGAAGTGGCGGATAACAGGCTCCGCCTCTTCCTCAAGCACGAATCGATCTGTCCACTCGTGCCCTACCTGAAAGCAGACGAGCGTGTCTATGAGACCCAGTTCCAAAACGCTGCACAGATCCTCGCCGATCTTGTGCGATCGCTCCCCTCCCGCGAACTCGATGTGATCAACGCCATCCCCGAGCCCGAGACAGACCTCGTTGCAGAGATCCCCCTGGATCCGGGAGGGGATTGCATCCCATGAAGACGGGAACCGAGCACGAATATTCCCTCAACGGTCCGGGATTTGTCCCGCTCCCGGAATCCGACAGGATACTCGCCGAGGTATCCGGCAGGTGGGACGGTGAGATTCCGCTCGGGCGGTCGATCATCTGCAAGGAACTGCAGAAAACCGTGCTTGAATTCGCCCCGGACCACCCGTCAGTCCGGCTGTCCGAACTCGAATCATCCATTCACAACGGTATTGCGGAATTTTACCGCCGGTTCCAGGACCGGTACACCCTCCTCGGACTCGGCATGCACCCCACGCTGTCACTCGACCAGACCCGGGTCTGGGACCATGACGAGGGCGAGTATTACGATGCCTACGACCGGCTTTTCTCCATCCGGCAGCATGGATGGCTGAACATCCAGGCGTTGCAGGTCAACCTGGAATACCAGAGTTGGGCGGAACTCGTGGAGATGCATAATACCCTACGCTGCCTTATCCCGTTTCTCATCGCGGTCTCGGCCGCCTCCCCCTTCGTGGAGGGAAACACTCCCGGCCCGGTCGACAACCGCCTCCTGTATTACAGGGAGAACCAGGCACAGGTCCCGGCCATCTGCAACGGTATCGTCCCCGAACCCATCGGCTCGGTGGGAGAGTACCGTGAACGGCTCTCCGGGATCTATGCCGAGCTCGAGGCAAGAGATGCAGCAGTCCTCTGCGAGGAATGGGTTGCCTCGCCAGGGGTGATCGTCAGGTTCAGCCGCCCCTGCGTCGAGATCAAGGTCCCTGACGAGCAGGAGTGCGTCCGCTCCGACATCGCATTCTGCGCATTCGTCCGGGCATTGCTGAGATCCAGGCACCTCACGCTCGAAGATGACCGGAACGCACTCCTCGAAATGACAGAAAAGGCAATCCATACGGGGACTTCAGGGCTCCGGGACGAGCTGGAAAACCTCTACAAGCATGCAGAAAAGTCAGCCACACGCGAAGAGAGGCGGTACCTTCCCCTGATCCGGAGAAGGATCGATAAAGGATCCCTCGGGCAGATCCTGATCGAGAGGTTCCGGGACACCGGAGACCTGCAGGGAATCATGCAGGACCTGGCGGTGTGCCTGAGGGAGAACCAGCCGTATGAGGAGCAGCAGAAGGGCTGAAAAGCCCTTCTGCTGCGGGGGAACAACTGCCCGGGTGAATGGGAAGATTCCAACTATCCCCCAGATACTCCGCACTTTCCTCTTTGAGTCCCTTATAGGCTGAAAAGCCCTTCTGCTGCGGGGGAACAACTGCCCGGGTGAATGGGAAGATTCCAACTATCCCCCAGATACTCCGCACTTTCCTCTTTGAGTCCCTTATAGGCTGAAAAGCCCTTCTGCTGCGGGGGAACAACTGCCCGGGTGAATGGGAAGGGTACCTCTCCTCCCAGATACTCATGATACCCTTATGCGAGAGATTTATCTGTCAACATGTGTATACATGGGTATATGCAGGGATCGATGATCCGTGTCAATGACAAGACCAAGGAATCTCTCACAGATCTCAAGATACATCCCCGTGAATCCTATTCCGAAGTCATTGACCGGCTTGTTGCCAGTTATGTCGATGAAGAACCGCTGAGTGCGGAGACCCTGAAGGCTATCAGGCAGGCAAGGGATGACGTCAGGTCGGGCCGTTTCTACACAATGGAGGAAGCAGAGAAAGAACTGGGGCTTGAATGACCTGGACGGTCCTCTGGTCCCCTCATGCCATCCGTAGCGCAAAGAAGGTACCACGCCCGGTTCTCCTCAGGATACGGAATGATCTCCTTGCCCTTGTAAAGGAGCCCGATCCGAGACCATTCCTCAAGAAGATCAAGGGGCAGGAGTGCGGAACCGTGTATTCCCACCGGGTTGGCATGTACCGCATCATCCTTGATATCGGCCATGACTGCCTCATCATTCTCGTCATCGAGGTTGGCCATCGGAAACATGTATACCGGGACATGTGACCCGGATTATCACAGGAACTCCTTCCTTCACATTCAAAGAAATCCTTCAGTGGGGTTGGTATCAGGAACCCCTTGCACGTACCCATTTCGATCTCGATCCTGTGGCTCTCCCTCCACCTGCGTTTCCAGGATTACGATAGAGTCCGCTTGAGCAGGAGGGGCTATTTGCATGCTTCCCGTGTGAGCATGCGACGAAGATCATAAGAATTGTATTTCTACGTAATTCAAAGAGAATCCATCGCGTTCAGGAATCAGGAGGAGTACTTCTGGACGCTACTTCCCCTTTCCCCTCCCGAACACCAGCACGACCACGATCCCGATCCCCGTCAGGAGCGCCCCGATCCCGAGAACCAGTGTTTCGAGCTGCACCAGCAGGAAGATGCAGGCGACAAGGCCGAGGAGCGGAAAGAGGGGAAACCTCCCGATGTTCCCTGGGATGGAGAACGGACGCTCGCTCCGGGGCTCCCTGTAACGGAGGATGATCACCGAGAGGTTCACCACCATGAAGGTCACAAAGAGGGTGAAGTTGGAGATGTTTGCGACAAACGCGATGTCGCCGACAAACATGAAGAGGAGCGCTCCTCCCCCGACAAGGAGGATCGAGATCCAGGGCGTGTGCCGGTCGGGATGGACCCTTGCCATGAATGGGGGAAGCGATCCCGCCCGTGCCATCCCGTAGCTGATGCGGGAGGAGGCAAACATCATCATGAGTACGGTATTCGCGGTCGCGAACAGCGCGATAACCGACATCAGGATCGACGCATCTCCTCCCCATGCGGCGGATGCAACGGTCGCAAACGGCGCCGGCGATGCTGCGAGCGCCTCCCACCCGACCACGCTCACCGCCGACAGGCAGACGAAGATATAGAGGACTGTCGAGACCACGAGCGCCGTGATCAGGGCGAGAGGAACGGTCCGCTCTGGCTCCCGGGTCTCCTCCGAGAACTTGACCATCTCCTCGAACCCCTGGTAGGCAAAAAAGACCAGCGCTGCGGCAGACAGCACCCCCGTGATCCCAAGCGGCATCTCCATGAAGTCCACCCGGCCGAGATACGGGATTCCGGCCACGATGATCAGCACGAGTCCTCCCACTTCCACCAGAGTGAACACCACCGCCACGACCGCACTCTCCTTGACCCCGACAAGAAGGATCCCGCACAATACTGCAATCAGGAGAATGGCGGCCAGAAAGACCGGGACCGGCAGCAGGTTCGCAAGATAGCCCGCGAACCCAAGGGATACCGTCGCTGCACCGATGATACCTGAAAAGATGATCAGCCAGCCGATCACCATCGCTACCTGTCGTCCCACCGCCCGGTTCGCGTACTCGTACTCGGCCCCGACGTTCGGCATCATGGATGAGAGTTCCATGTAGGAGAGCGCCGTGAAGAATGCGACCAGGGCTGATATCACAAACGAGAGCCAGAGTGCGTTCCCTGCGGTTCCTGCCGCGACCCCGATCAGGGCATAGATCCCTGCGCCAAGGATGATGCCGATCCCGGATATGGTGACCTCCCAGAACCCGAGTCTCGGGACGAGCCCCTTGTATTTCCGCGGTGGCATCTTTGCCATGGTGACCAGTTCCTAGAATCGAGTATATGGTTGTTGAGATGGATGAGGGTTGTGGAGCAGTTGAATCTTTGAGCTCGCAATTGCGAGGGACTGCGGGAATGGGACCGTTCCGATTACATCTCTTATCGAAAATCTAGAGTGCGATTTTCTCATCCGAACTAATGAAAACCGCATTCATCCTCAGACGCTTTTGGGATTTCAGCTCCGTATGCTTGCGCATTTCGAATTGCGAAAGGTCTCAGTGCTGAGAAAACTCAGGTTCGATATTCCAATAAATCACCCTTCCCGCAAGCTATCGTGTGAATGGGGGTTGACCGGAAGGGGTATTTTTCCTCTTTTTGCATAACAGTAGTACCCGATTGAATCCGACATATCACAGTATACTTATTACATTCTACAACAGAATCAGAAATAATCCATGATAATAGAATATATCCATGCTGCGCTTGCCTTGGCAAAGTATGAGATCATCGATGATGAAGAACCATTCTATGGTGAGATTGAGGATCTTCCCGGAGTATGGGCAACAGGGAAGACACTCGAAGATTGCCGCCAGAATCTTGTCGAAGTGCTTGACGAATGGATTATTATTCATTTGAGAAGAAGCCTTCCTATACCCAGATTGGGTGATCATGCAATCGAAGATTTGAAGGGACTGGATTCAAGTGCCAGAGCGTAAGCTTCAGCCCGAAAAGTGGGCTGACCTTGTGAGAAAACTACACTCTTTTGGCTTCGAAGGCCCTTATTCGGGGGGAAAACATCCATTCATGATTAAAGACACACTTGTTCTCACACTTCCCAATCCGCATCGAAAAGAGATTGGTCTGGATCTCCTTATCAGAATCCTACGACAGTCAGGAATCCCGCGTGAAGAATGGATTAAGAGAAACTGATCTACAAAAAAATCCAATCCAAGGGTTTCACTGAACGATTCTAAAGAATTCTGATAAAAAAATTCAAAGTATTTTTTCAACCATGCCCACAGGCTATCGCGTGTCAGCGGTAATCCGGGGGGTCTTCCCCTTCATACTGCCACGTCGACTGTAGTCAGACTCATCATCTTGTGCTGAGGGATAGACTCACCGCTTGAAATCCTATCTTCGATGTGGAGTCTTATTGCATCCTGAATGTTTTCAAGTGCTTCTTCGTACGTGCTCCCTTGTGTGTAACATCCCTGAAGCTCATGACAGAACACATAGTAGGCAGATTCGTCTTTCTCAAGTATCACAGAGAAACGAAATGATTCCATTGTTTTGATACGTTGTGGATATTCTCTCTTAATAAGGATACCCCGAGATAGCCTGCCTGAATTTTATCGGTAAACTCAACTAAAATCAGTATCCAG
>Ga0302253_1000276_pt1 | contig 48080 bp, 29 predicted proteins | sample AAG_RA_Trp_MG_FD_193537 | JGI IMG/M metagenome (GOLD analysis project Ga0302253, IMG submission 193537) | Enriched activated sludge microbial communities from anaerobic digester in WTTP, New Holstein, Wisconsin, United States - AAG_RA_Trp | ecosystem: Engineered > Bioreactor > Anaerobic >...
AGTAATTGTGTTTGCATAAATATTTTGGACATTTTAGTTTGCGGCACAAATTTACAAAAATATTGATTATCAATATATGGGTCAGGAGTTCTGAAATTTGAGTCCTAACACCAAAATATCATCGGTTTGCGGTTTATTCCCCTTCCATGAATTGAAAAAGGTTGACAGAATTTGTTGTTGTTGCTGTATAGGGTATTTGGATAATGACTTTAAATGTTCCAGAAATGAATTAAACATCATCTTTTGATTATTTTCGCCAAACTGGTCGGCAAAGCCATCGGTAAAGAAATAGAGAGTATCGTTTGGCTCCATAGTAACAGATTTATTTTCAAACAAATGTTCTTGTTCTTCTGAATGAGTAGCCCCAACACTGTATATACTTCCATCTAAAACAAGGGGCGTTGCCTGTTCACGAATAATAACAAATCGCTGGTTGGCAGAGGCATATTCCAATAAATGTGTCTCAGGATGATACTTTACTAAAATTATGTCCATACTGTCTTCAATCGTAAGAGCATGTTGTTGTTGTTGACTGAACGAAGTTTTCCATTGTTCGTTGAGTTTATTTAAAATAACGGCAGGTTTTTCTTCATGATTATCCTTAATAACAGTGCGACATAAATTATATCCTTTAATACTGACCAACGCACCGGCAAGTCCATGTCCTGTACAATCGGCAACAACAATAAATTTGGCAGAAGGCGTATTATAAAACCATGCAAAATCGCCACTGACCATGCTCTTGGGTTTATTAAAAATAAAAGAATTGGGAAAAACAGTAACGAGTTTTTTCTCAAATGGCATAAGAATTTGTTGTAGCGATGCTGCATAAATAAGCCCATCGGTCAACTGGTCATTGGTCTTTTTAAGTTCTTGATTTACCGTATTGAGTTGTTCAAGTGCAAGGCTTAATTCTTTTTGTTTATTGTCAATTTCAACATATTGCTTTTTTAACAGGCGTGCATTTTTTTGACGAATACGATATAAGTATATAAGGAGCAATAAGAAAATGGTCAGTGAAATAAAACCTATAATAAAATAGTTGCGTTCCAATTTGTGTTGTTCTTCTTTTTGTTTTAGCAATTCTATTTCATTTTCCTTATTTTTCAAATCAAACCGCATTTGCATACGAGAAACTTGCTCATTGACTTCGGCATTGTAAAGGGTATCGTTAATTTCGACATAACGTGTTAAATAGTTATAGGCTTCCTTATAAAATTTTAATTTTTCGTTGGTATAGGCAAGATTATAATAACAATTGCTTTTGTCTTTATAAAATTCAAGCGAGTCGGCTATTTTGAGTGCCATGGCATAATAGTTAGATGCCTCCACATATTTTTGCTGTATTTTAGCCAAATCGCCCAAGCGAGCATAGCAAAGCGATTGATAGGAAAGAACATTTAACTCTTTGGCTATGGAAAAAGCACGATTATATACAAGAAACGACTGAGCATAATCTCCTTTTTTTGCACTAACCGAAGCAATTCCCATCAAACTGTAAAACATACCTTCCTTGTTTTTCTGTTCTTCTTCTATCAGTAAACTGCGTTTGTAACAACGATATGCGTCGTTATAATTGTCAAGTGTTTCATAAATCAATCCTAATTTATAAAGATTTCCCAGCATTTGTGTTTTGACCCGTGAACTCTCTCCGTATTTTAACGATTCTTTATAGTACTCGATGGCTTTAGTATATTTTCGCTGTATATAAAATACATTCCCCATATAGTTAAATGTTTCAGATAACAGTTCGGGGTCATTTAAAAATTTTGCCCTGTCATACGCTTTGGAATGATAATCAATGGCTGTTACATATTCGCCTATATCGCATTTAATGCTTCCCAAGATGTTAAATGCTCGACACATTCCCTGAATATAATTGGATTGTTCGGCATAAAAAAGTGCCTTGCTTGCCAAATCAAAAGATAGTTTTGGAAACGTTCCTTTTTTACTGAGCGCTAGCGATATAAGATAATCGCACCGATTACTGTCACTTTGCAGTCGGGTGTATGTTTGAACAATGCTATCGGGTATAGAAACACCCTGCATTTTGTTAATCATAACAACTGAAATCAATACTATTAAAACAATTTTTTTAATGGTAACATTAGTATAACTACGCATAATTTTTTTGTAATTTGAATAACGCAAAATTAAAATGAATTTCTTAAAAATGAATAACAAAAATCGCTTTTTTATGATATTGTTCATAAATTGTTCAAAAAAAATATTCTAAAAAAATCCATTGTTCTTACAGATTCCCTATTTTTGTTGCATAAAAAATATTTGAACATGAAACGTATATTTATTGTATTGCTTGGTTTATATTCTGTTTCGGCATTAGCCTTAAATCCATCTCGCAAGTATGCTATCAATCCCAGCGATTTTGGCATGTCCTATCAAGAACTAAAAATTCCTACCAGCGATGGATTAACACTCAATGCATGGTATTTTCCTTCCAGTCAAACATCATACAAAATAATGGTATTGAGTGATGATGGCAATGGAAATATGGCAGACCTGATAGAACAGGTCAGTATTTTTCTTTCATTGGGTTACCATGTGCTTACTTATGACTATCGTGGCTTTGGCACTAGTAGCGATTTTGATATAAAACCAACTTTTTACATTTATGCTCAATTTCAGAAAGACTTGACGGCCGTGGTAGATTACATAAAAAAAGAAAAAACAAGTATTCCTAAAATACATCTTTATGGTAAAGGCATAGGAGCAGGATTATCTATTGCAGTGGCTGCCAATCGTTTAATTGGAACTGTTATTGCCGATTCTCCCTATACAACGTTCGATTTGGCAAAACAGCGGATTAAGGAAGCCACCGGGCAAGATGTAATAATACCTTTGGGGTATGACAAGAACGAACTGGAGCCTAAATATGCCTTGGCTTCTAAAGGCGGGCAAATGAATGGTATTTTGTATATTGTTGGAGACAAAGACCTTGTTTATACCGTAAAAGACATAAAGGAACTTGTAAAAATTAGAAATTCCATTTCGTCTGTATATATCGTCAAAAACAGTAATGGAGAAAACAATCTATCTATTGACAAGGAAAAATATTTGGAAGAGATTAAAAAATTTCTGAAATTATAAAAGCATTCTCTTATTAAAATACAGTGGTAGCAAAAGAGAAGCATCTTCAATTAATTGAATTTTATTTTTTCCTACCAGAATTAATGTTACAGGCTTTTGTTGCCGCAGTTGACTTTCCATAATAACCTGACGACAACTGCCACAAGGCGGAACAGGTTCATCTGCCATGGTTTGATTGTTTAAAAAAGCAACAATGGCAATAGCATTGACCTTTACATTTGGAAAATGAGCGTTGGCATAAAACAGCGCAACACGTTCGGCACATAATCCCGACGGATATGCTGCATTTTCTTGATTATTGCCTGTAATAATTTCACCGTTTTCTAATAGAACTGCTGCACCAACATAAAAAGTAGAATAAGGTGCATACGCACCATGAGCCGCGTCACTGGCTTTTTTTATTAATAACTGATATCCTTCGGAAAGTTCTTCAGCCCTTTCGTATTCTTTTATTTGTAAATTAATATTCAGTGCTTTCACAAATCAATTATTTTAATGACACAAAATTACATGAAAAAAATTAAATTTTTTGACACCAAATGAATTTTTTATTATTAAATTTGCATAATCAAAAAGTTGAATTTTTGACTTGAATCCAGATATAATCCTAAAAAAAATAGTTGGAATGAAAATTAAATTTCTTTTTTTAAATTTTATGTCTTTATTCTTTTTTGGAATTAACTTATCTCAAATATCTTTGTTGGATTATAAAAATCTTTTAAAAAGTTATATTAATAGCGATTCAATTTCTATAGATAGTAAAACAAATATTTTTTTTATTTCATCTATAGATTCATTTTTAAGTATAAATAAAGAACTTTATAATGAAATTGACTCTATTTATAAAGCGAATGTTGTAAAAAGTTGCAAATGTGTTAATCAAAAATTTGCAGTTACTTTGTCTGAATATTATATCTTAGATCAAAAATTTCGCAGAAAAGTACTTGAACTTAAAAAGAATAACATATCCATAGATTCGTTAAGAGATTTAAGAAGAGCTACTGATATTTATATCCAGAATTCATTATTTTATATTTTAGATACAATAAAAAAATTTCCAAGTTCTTTTGATGTTGGACTTTTTGGAATTCATACAATTTTTTTAATTATTCAACATTCAAATCTATATTATCAAAAAAAATATTATTCACAATTATATTTACTTGCAAATAATGGTGAACTTCCCAAAAGTTGTATTGCATTATTAGAAGATAGAATTAATATATCAGAAAATAATAAACAAAAATTTGGAACTCAATTAAAAGAAATAAATGGTAAATACATACCATTTGAGGTTCTGAATATAGATAGTCTAAATAATTATAGAAAACAAGTCGGTTTGGATTCAATAGAAATCTATTGGGAAAAATGGGGCATTACTATTGAAAATTATAAATCTTTTTATAATTTAAAATGACTTTGTTGCATGGATATAAACAAAAGAATGTTTATAAAAAGAGTGTTAACCGATAAAAACTAACACTCTAAATTCGGAAGTTTGCACAAAACTTCAACATTATGAGCAAACAAGCAGAATTCAAAGTGACTTTGTTGCATGGATAATTTGAAAAATAATAATTTCTTCGTTTAAAAATTCTTAAGTTACTTTTCTACTTATCGGCATTCCTAAATTTGTCATAACATTTAATATTGAACAATTAATCCGTACTTCTGTTTTTTCATTTTCAAATTTTCTCGCATTAATTTTCTCTCCAATTATTGTTTTATACCGAAACATTGCTACTTCCACTAAACTTCGTTTGTGATATTTAATTTGTTTCTTCCATTCTTTTCGCCCTATTTTGTTTATGCGTTTTATGACTTTATTCCTTTCTTTTAATGCAGGATTTTTACTCACAACTGCATTCTCTTGCGGTGGTATTATTTCTTTGATTTTTCTTTTACATAATTCTTTGCGAACATTCGTTTTATCATACCCTCCATCTCCTCTAAAGCTATTGATTTGCCCATCTACCTCAGTTAATAAATCCTCTGTTACTTCCGCATCAGATATGCTGTTTTCTGTTAGTTTTTCTGCTATGATTTCCTGTGTCTCTGCATTTATTCCTATATGTAATTTTCTCCATGTCCTGTGCTTGCTCCATCCAAATCTACGTACTTTCCATTCGCCTTCTCCATATACTTTTAATCCTGTGCTGTCAACAATTATATCTATGTTCCCTTTTTGTTTTATTGCTTTCAATTCTATTTGAAGTCTTCCTGCACGCCTACTCAATGTACTGTAATCCGGTGCTTTTATTTCTAAACTCATTATTTCAAAAAAATTGTTTACAAACCCTTCTGTTTGCCTTAATTTTAAATGGAGTACTTGTTTTATTGTCAAACAGGTTTCTATGGCTAAATCACTATATACTATTTTTCCTCCTCGCTCTCTTGAACCTGTATATGCCCACGAGTTTATTGCGTCATCACTTATCCAAAGTGTTATCCTTCCTCGATTTTTTAAACTCTCATTATATTGTTTCCAATTTAAAATTTTATATTTATCTTTGACTTTGAATGACTTTGTTGCATGGATAAACCTTGATTTTACTGATGTTTTAGTATGAGAAAGCATAAAATTTGACATAAAAATGTATAATTAATCGCTGAAATCCGTGTCAGTATTGAAAATATTCATGCAACAAAGCCATTCCCAAATATGATAAAATTATCATTAAAGACAATAAAATTGAAGGAATAAAGAATGGATTAAAAGAAGAAATAAAAGCAATGGAATAAATATTCCATGATAAGTTTTTTTACCAAAACATGTTTGCTCTATTTATAGAGAAGATCCATTTCTTGACCAAAACTGCACAGAATGTAAAATATTTCCGATTTGCGGGGGAGGTTGTCCCAAACAAAGATATATAAAGAAATACACATCATATAAAAAGTTAAATTGCTGCAACTATTTTAAAGGGAATATCGAAAAATTTATAGATAAACATAGATTTTCACGGTAAAAAATGATACGTAAAAATTACGACTACGTAGTCGTCCCTTAAAAAGTACCTATCCTATTAAATATGAATTATATAATGTCGTATTTATAAGAAATTATTTGTCTCGTCAGCAATGACGAGACGAGAAAGAACGCTAAGATTTTCCGCAAAGAGCGCAAAGAAATAGATATCAATACTTTGCGCCTTCTTAGCGAACATTGCGGTTATATTATTATTTGAATTTTTAGAAGTGTTCTTTAATTATCCTGTTAGCAAGTCGGTTTCATATCGATTATAGAATTAAAAAGTGGGGTTATATTTTACAAAAATTGATTATTTTTGCACCACTTTTAATGTATATGGCGCACTCTTCTAAATGGTGAGGAAATCGGATTCTCAATCCGGAAATAGCAGTTCGATTCTGCTGTGCGCTACTCTTTCAATGGTAATGTAAACCGTCTAATACCATCAAACTGACATAATGCATTAGCCACAGCCGCCGCAGTAGGTACAAGTCCTATTTCGCCCAACCCTTTGGCACCATAAGGACCCACAGGGTCGGGAACTTCAACGCCAATTACTTCTATTTCGGGAGTTTCGTGTGCACGCAATACACCACAATCTCTGAGTTTAGTATATACAGGATAGCCATTTTTCATCGGAAAATCTTCGGTCAATGCATATCCCAAACCCATGTGAACAGCACCTTCAATTTGTCCTTCAAACAAAACTGGATTTAAAATTTTTCCTGCATCATGTGCTGCCACTACTTTTTCAATTTTTCCCAGTTCATCCAATAACACCAACTGTGCTGCATATCCATAGGAATAATGTGTAGCAGGATTCTCAGAAACAGTGCCCGGCTTAACTGTCCAGGTACATTCCCAGCGTGCCTGATAGCGATGTCCAACTATGTCTTTCAATTCCTTACCTTGCAAATCGGCTCGCATAGTCTTGGCAACTTCACGAATAGCATTTCCCAAAAGTACAGTCGCACGCGAAGAAGTAGTCATTCCTGTTTTTATGCCTATGGAAGTATCTACAACAACTTCAATAATAGAGGAATCTATGTTTGTTTCTTCACATAAAATTTGTGACGCAATGGTATGTATGCCTTGTCCCATTTCGGTCCATCCGTGATGTAAAACGACTTTTTCAGGTGTTTTGATTTCAATAACAACATCCGAATAGTCCACCATGCCATTACCAACGCCACTATTTTTGATAGCCGTGGCTAATCCGCAATAATGAGATTGAGCATAATAGGGCTTTATGGCTTCGAGGCAAGCACGAATGCCAACACCTTTTACGCAGTCGCCCGTGGCAGTGGCAAGCCCATCTATCAGGGCATTATCGTATCTGAATTGCCATCGGTCAAAACCTCCCATTTTACAAAGTTCATCTATACATGATTCTAATGCAAAATTAGCCTGATTGGCTCCAAATCCTCGCATGGCACCAGAAGGAATATTGTTGGTATAAACAGTTTTAGATTCAATATCAACTACCGGAACATAATATCCGCCCGTAGCATGTCCGGCAATACGTTCCATAACCTTTGTCCCAACTGAAGCATACGCACCCGTATCGCCTATGGCACGTAATTTCATTGCGGTCAATTTTCCTTTTTCATCACACGCCAGTGTCATATCCATCCACACGGGATGTCGTTTGGGATGCATACGCATGCTCTCTTCACGTGTGAGTGTTAATTTTACCGGCTTTTGCAACAGATAGGCAAACAACGAAACATGTCCCTGTACTGTAATATCTTCTTTGCCACCAAATCCACCGCCATTGGGAACAAGCACCACATGAACCTGTTCTTCTTTCAGATTCAGAATTTGCGAAACCTGACGACGGTCTTCATAAATACCCTGTCCGGATGAATATAACAGAACACCATCTTTTTCGGGCATGGCAACTGCACTTTCGGGTTCAAGAAACGCATGCTCTATACGTTGTGTCTGAAAAGTACCATGAAAGGAATATCTGGATGATGTAATCACCGTGACGGCATCGCCTCGTTGTAGAACACAATCCTCAAGCAAATTGGAATGATGTTGATGTACTTGTGGTGATTCGGGTTTTAATGCTTCGTGTACATCGGTAACGACAGGTAAAATATCATATTCAACTTTTATTTTTCTACAAGCCAAACGTGCATGTTCCGATGTATCTGCCACAACACCGGCAATTACATCGCCTATGTAATGTGTTTGTTCGCCTTCGGCAATCATCAGGGACCAATCATTTATAATTAACCCAGTAACTTTGTCTCCGGGAATATCTTTGTCTGTAAAAACCCGAACAACACCCGTACTTTTTTCGGCTTCGGCGACATCAATTTTATTTATAAGGGCGTGCGGATAATCGCTGAAACGCAAGGCAGCATACAACATTCCATTAAAATAAAGGTCATTTACAAATTTGCGATGCCCAATAGCAGTCTCAAAGGCTTGATACTTGGGTAAAAATTCTCCTATACCTTTATGTTTACGGTCTATTTCTATAGTTTTATTGGTGCGTATCAATGCAGCCGAATACAGTATTGCATTTTCAATTTTTTTATATCCTGTACAGCGACACAAATGCCATTTCAGTGCTTCACGTATTTGTGATAATGTAGGATTGGGATTTTCTTGTAACAATATTTTTGTTCTCATAATAAATCCCGGCGTACAGAATCCACACTGCACAGCACCCTTTTCTACAAAGGCTTTGGCAATAGTATCACGCACATTTTCAGGAATGCCTTCCATAGTATAAACGGTAGCACCGTTGAGACTACTCATCTTGGTAATGCAACTCAATTTTGCCTTTCCGTTAATTTCTACTAAACAGGCACCGCAGGCAGATTGACCATTACAGCCATCCTTCACCGAAGTAATATGTAATTCATTCCGTAAATAATCAAGCAAGTTTATATTTCCATCTCCATTATATTCAATGGCTTTATCGTTTAATGTCCATTTAATCATATTAAAAAATATTTAACTTTTTATATAGGCAAATATACAGCGTATTTTAGTAATTATGATTATGCCTGCAACCAATTTTCTTTCATCTATATTATACCGATATGCATTCAAATTTACGTTTTGCACTTTTGAAATAGTGTTATTTTTGGCTTTCTCAACGTTTGTAAATTTCAAAATAAATGCGTACGTTTGTGCCCATTTTTAAACAGTTATTAATTAAATAGATTAAAAAATATGAAAGTTTACAAAACAGACCAAATTAGAAACATGGTGTTAATGGGCAATTCGTCATCAGGTAAAACATCGTTGGCAGAATCAATGCTTTTTATAGGTGGAATAATAAACCGCAAGGGAGACGTATCATCCAAAAATACAGTTTCCGATTATAATGATATTGAACAGCAAAATGGGTGTTCTATTTTTTCGTCTTTAATGCATACAGAATATAATAATTGTAAAATAAATTTATTAGACAATCCTGGTTTTGACGATTTCAATAATACTATTTATTCGTCGCTTAAAGTAGGCGATGCAGCAATGATATTGATAAATGCACAAAATGGGATTGAAGTAGGTACACAAATTCAATTTCGCTATATTGAAAAATTTCAAAAACCTTTTATTATAGTCCTCAACCAACTGGACCACGAAAAAGCAAATACGGAACACGTGCTGGAAAGCGTTAAATCGTTTTTTGGCACGAAAGCCATTTCCATTCAATTTCCAGTACAAACAGGAGCATCATTTGATTCTATAGTGGACGTTATCAAAATGAAAATGTTGACCTATAAAGATGATAGTGGAAAAGCTGTTATATCTGATATCCCTGCCAACCTTAAATCTCATGCCGAAGAATTGCGTAATGCTCTTATTGAGGCAGCCGCCGAAAATGATGAAGCACTAATGGAAAAATTCTTTGAACAAGGGACATTGGAAGAGGAAGAAATTGCACGTGGGCTAAAATTGGGTATTACAAGCCGAAGTATATTTCCTGTATTTTGTACATCTGCCAAGAAAAACATAGGTATAGACCGATTAATGGAATTTATTACATTAAGTTTGCCCAATCCTGCTGAAGTTCCTGCCCCTAAAACAACAGAAGGTATTGAAGTTAAAATTGATTCCTCAGGTCCTGCTGCTATTTTTGTATTCAAAACATCTACCGAACAACACATTGGCGAAATCAACTTTTTTAAAGTTTATTCCGGTGAGTTAACTGAAAGCATTGATTTAACCAATAATAACACTTCTACCAAGGAACGTTTGTCGCAACTTTTAGTGGTTAACGGTAAAACACGTACCAAAATCGAAAAACTTTGTGCCGGTGATATGGGTGCTACTGTTAAATTAAAAAATACAAAATTTAATCAAACATTAACGGTTTCATCGGTGGACTGGATTTTTGAACCAATTGCATTCCCCGAACCACGTTACCGTACTGCTATTAAGGCTGTAAACGAAAGTGATGATGAAAAATTAGGTGAAGCACTCAATCGCATGCACAACGAAGACCCTACTATTTTAATAGAATATTCCAAAGAATTGAAACAAATTATTGTTTCTGGACAAGGAGAATATCATTTGAATATTCTTAAATGGCATCTGGATAATATTTTCAAAATACCTACCGAATACCTTACCCCAAAGATTCCTTATCGTGAAACTATTACTAAGGCAGCACAAGCCGATTATCGTCATAAAAAACAAACAGGTGGTGCCGGACAGTTTGGTGAAGTACATCTGGTCATTGAACCTTATATAGAAGGTGCTCCAGACCCAGTGAAATATAAATTTGGGAATAAGGAAATAAATATTAGCGTTCGTGGAAAAGAAGTAAATGATTTGCCATGGGGTGGTAAACTGGTTTATTACAATTGCATTGTTGGTGGTTCAATCGATGCACGTTTTTTGCCTGCCATTTTAAAAGGGATTATGGAAAAAATGGAAGAAGGTCCTCTTACAGGTTCCTATGCTCGTGATATACGTGTTGCTGTATATGACGGTAAGATGCACCCCGTCGATTCCAACGAAATTTCTTTCCGTTTGGCTGGACGTAATGCCTTCAAAGAAGCCTTTAAAAACGCTGGACCTCGTATTCTTGAACCTATTTACGAAGTAGAAGTGTGGGTACCTAGCGAGAAAATGGGTGATGTGATGAGTGATTTGCAAACCCGCCGTGCTATTGTTATGGGCATGAGTAGTGAAAAAGGTTTTGAAGTAATTAAAGCACGCGTTCCATTAGCCGAAATGAATAAGTATTCTACAACACTTAATTCTATTACCAGCGGACGCGCTATGTACTTTATGAAATATGCTGAATACGCTCAAGTACCCGGCGAAATTCAAGAAAAACTACTAAAAGAATACGAATCGCAATCCAAAGACGAAGAATAATTAACCTTCTATTGCATTAATAATCTTTTTTTTTCATTCTTTGGTCAGTGGTTTGGTATTAATTTTTTAACCAGTTTTGTTTAGTCCAAAAATTTCATGTATGTTTGCTTCCATGAACATACTTGTTAATACACGATTATTGCTGAACAATAAAATGGAAGGCATAGGTCTTTTTACCCACGAACTTATGCAACGTGTAGTAAAGAAACATCCCGAACATACCTTTTATTTTTTGTTTGACCGTCCGTATGACCTGCGTTTTGTTTATGCTCCAAACGTAATTCCCTTAGTTTATGGACCACAGGCACGGCATCCTTTATTATACATTCTTTGGTTTGAACACACCATTCCTAAAGTTGTTAAAAAATATCATATCACACTCTTTTTCTCACCAGACCATTATTTATCGTTAAGAGCAAAAGTTCCAACCTTGCTGGCTGTTCACGATATCAATTTTATGCATCATCCAAAATACCTCCCTTGGCTAAACGCAAAATATCATCTATACTTTTTTCCAAAATTTGTTAACAGAGCAGAACATCTGGTGGCAGTATCCCATTTTACCAAAAACGATTTGGTTTCATTTTTTCATTTACCCAACGAAAAGATAGATGTGGTTTATAATGCATCCAATATGCCACAAGGTGTATTAAGTACCGATGAAATTCAACAGACAAGAAAAAAATATGCTTATGGACATTCCTATTTTTTCTACATAGGCACGTTAAATCAACGGAAAAACATTATCCGTATGATGAAAGCGTTTGATAAATTTATGGATGAAACACAGGCTGACATCAGTTTTGTTATAGGTGGACGTGCCTTATGGACCGACCAACAAATGGAAACAGCATACCAGCAATTGAAGTATAAAGATAAAATTATTTTTACAGGACGATTAGAACAAACAGAAGCAAAATTGCTTATGGGTTCTGCATTGGCACTGATTTTTGTTTCATTGTTTGAAGGATTTGGTGTTCCTATCCTTGAAGCCATGAGTAGTGGTGTTCCGGTTATTACCTCAAATGTAACAGCCATGCCCGAAATTGGCGGCGACGCTGCTTGCTATGTAAATCCTCTTTCGGTAGATGAAATTTGTACCGCTATGAAGTGTTTATATACAGATGATTCATTTAAAAAGGAATTAATCCAAAAAGGTTTTCAACGTGTCGCTGATTTTTCATGGGATAAATCTGCCGATGCATTATGGGATGCCCTTATAAAAACTATTCCTGAAAAATAATAATAATCTATTCTGATAAAGACAACATACGCATAATAGGAATTTTAGCACGTTCTATTATTTTTTTTGAAAGAGTAATTTCAGGTTTTTCATTTTTAAGGGCTATGTAAATTTTTTCAAGTGTATTTAACTTCATAAAATTGCAATCATTACAACCACAAGTTGAATCAACAGGTGGCGCGGGTATAAATATTTTTTCTGGACAAGATTTCTTCATCTGATAAAGAATACCCGATTCAGTTGCTACCATATAAACGCTGGCATCATCTTTTTGAACATAAGAAAGCAATGCCGCCGTTGAACCAATAAAATCAGATATCATTAATACAGGTTTTTGGCATTCAGGATGCGCAATTACTTTAGCCGCAGGATACTGCTTTTTTAATTCCACTATGCGTTCTAACGAAAATTCTTCGTGTACATGACATGCACCATCCCAAAGTATCATTTGACGACCTGTAAGACTGTTAATATAATTCCCAAGATTTCTATCCGGTGCAAAAACTATAGGTTGTTCTTTGGGCACACTGTTCACTATTTTTACCGCATTGGACGAAGTACAAATCAAATCGGACATTGCTTTTATTTCTGCAGAAGCATTGACATACGTAATTATCGTGTGTTGAGGATACTGCTGTAAAAATTTTTTAAATGCTCGTGCTGTTATGGAATCTGCTAACGAACAGCCAGCATCCTTATCAGGTATTAATACTTTTTTTTCCGGTGAAAGTATTTTTGCTGTTTCTGCCATAAAATAAACACCAGCAAAAACAATTATATCTGCCTTGGTTTTAGCAGCCATTTCTGATAACTGTAAACTATCACCTACAAAATCGGCTATATCCTGAATTTCAGGTGTCTGGTAGTAATGAGCCAAAATAACAGCATTTTTTTCTTTTCTTAGTTTATTAATTTTTTCTATCTGGATTTCGTTATGAACCATATTCTAAAAATGAACTCCAAAATTATAATTATTTATTTTAAAAAATATTGTTTTATGATTATAATAATATTCTGTTAATATGGTTGATATTTTTTTTAAGCATTTTGCTATTCACCAATAAAAGTATTTTAATAACCATTCATGAACATACAATTTTCTTATATATGAATAAATTGATAGCATATATTAACAGCGTTAATAACAATATAAACAGAATATAGTTGATATTTTTTATTAACTTATTTCAAGAACTGAGGTTGAAAAATGAGTCTAAAATTTTAATAAGTTTAACTGTCAGAATAAAAAATTTGATTAATAGAATTAGATATTGAAATGAGCAAGTAAATTTTTTAACCAATTATCAACCGTAGAGTATAAAATAGTTAATAACTATTATATTTTTCAATAAATCAAAACACTAATCTAATTGATAATTTTTTTTAAAATTGATAATGAAGCCAATAGGAATTGTATTACTTTTGTTGTTGTAAACTATAAATGTTAATAATGGAAAAAATAGTAATTGCTTCGGACCATGCGGGTTTTGAATTAAAAGAACAACTAAAGCATGAACTTGAAAATTTAAAAATAGAAGTGGACGATAAGGGATGTTATTCGTGTGAAAGTGTGGATTATCCCGACTTTGCTCATAAAGCATCCCGAGATGTGGAAAATGGAATTGTAAAAAGAGGTATTCTTATATGTGGCAGTGGCAATGGAATGAGCATGGTTGCTAATAAATATCCGCATGTGCGTGCCGCTTTGTGCTGGAACAAGGAAATAGCACGACTAGCACGCTTGCATAACGATGCTAATATTATTTCATTACCAGCACGTTTTTTATCAGTAGAAGATGCCAAAGAGTGCGTAAACATTTTTTTAAATACTCCCTTTGAGGGAGGCAGGCATATAGCACGTATTCATAAAATACCTATTTAGTTGTCCCTTAAAAAGTGGTTATTGATTTGTGAGGAAACTCAAAATTTATTTCATTCTTATACTTTGGTTCATGCCGACAGACTAACCGTTTTAAAGCCAAAGCGAAGCGTATTGTTTAAATGAACTAGTTAGCAAGTCGATATAAATACTATATTTGTAATGAGTAAAGGGAACATCCCCCTTAATTCCCAAAATCACAAAGTACTATCTTTTTTGAACTTTTAACGAATTTTCATATATGAACGCAACTTGGTATGAAACCTGCATGCAATATACCATGTGTTATAAATAGTACTTTGTTTCTAAGTAAATATCCATCCATTACTAAAAAACGCATTAAGCATATAGGTATTCCATACGGTATTAATAAAAACTATAAGTGATAAGGCAATTAAATCTAATTTAATTGATAAAAACCGCCTAAATAGAATATAACCAGATGTTATTACTAACATGAAAAGCCCTACAAAAGAAAATTGCAATCTATCTCCTCCATAATCAACTAATGACATGTAAGTGAATAATAGTAGGAATAAAGTAGTAAACACTAATGCTAATAGTTTCGTATCTATGCTTAAAATCTTAGAAATTAAAATTAAGACTGCTGTAAAAAACAAAGGAGAACAAATTAAAAATCTGAATAAACTATGAAAATTTCCACCTGATGTCAAAATACTAAACAATAAAATACCTGCAAAATAAAACAAACTAATAAGAAATAAATATTTTTTATTAGTTTTATCAATAAGTTTAACCATAAATTGTTTTTTTGATTTTATTCTCAATCCCAAATAAATTAAGAAACCCATTGCAGGAATAGCAATGAAAAAGATAGAAAAAGTATTCATTCCAAAGCCTTCGATTGACCAATCCGATATATTTACAATTCTTTGAAAACCACCTGTCCAATATTTCTGTGCATCAACGAATGCAGTCCACGAACCGGAAGATAAATATTGTAATATTATAACAATTAGATAACCTACTAAAAACGGTAGTGATTTTGAGATAATATTCTTAATTAAACATTTAAAATCGCCTTTCTTAAGAAAGAAAAATATCTCAGATGCAATTATTGCCAATATTACAAAAAGTGTCGCTGGTCGAACCATCGCAAGAAGTAAAGCTCCAATAAAATATAATAGGTATTTATCCTTTAGCAAACCTAGTACAGAAATCGTCATACAAAGCATAAATAAACTTTCAGAATATGGAATCATATATATAACAGAAGTGGGAAAGGTAATTAGTAGGATAAAAGTTGTTGCCCTTAAATAAATATTTTTCGGTAGTAGATATATAATCAAGAGAGAAAGAGCCAAAATAAATATTAAATAATTTAATATAGAGATTATAATTGGTGAAGCTCCTGTTATTTTCCACAGAAAAGGAAAAAGTGGAAAAAATGCGGCTCGAACCTTTCCATAACATGAATCCTCCGCCTTATAATAATTTTCTTTAATACAATTGTATATTGAAGCATCCCAATGCAAAAAATTATCATTTTCAATCATCAAGTAAGGTTTGCTTACCTTACTGATTTTATAATCATCAGTACGTTCATAATTTTGAGATACTAATCCAATTGTATTATAGTAAATCTTATCATTTTGAAATAATCTAAAAATACTAATAAATAGCGATATGCTTAGAATACTTAAGCTACATAAAATTATAATCTGTTTCTTCATTTGTATTGTTTATAACGTTTTGACGGTATGTTTTTGTTACCGATTTCGTAGCACTGTCCTGTCGAGTTACACGAAAGTTTATTAGATGCAGAAACGCTGAAGCCCACGCTTTCACGGCAATAAAATATACCGCCTGTTAGCAACTGGCTTCCTTTACTGTGACTAATATTTATTATTGTCATTTTGGTTTCCTGTTTAGCAAACATTTATAAATCTTTTGTTGTTCCTTTTGTCGTTTGGGACTAAATGATGAAGATAAAATATCCTTTACTGTTATTGTGACAATTGGATTTTCTGAAAGTTTTTTAATATTTTCTTCCGATATATAAACCCAGAACCCTAATGTGCAACAATATCCAAAAGCATTATTCTGATATTCAACACTATCCAAAACAATTGTCGTATTGTCTGTAAGCTTAAGGTTCATTGTTCCTAAAGTTTTCAAAGTGCTATCTGAGAAAACAACTCTAGATGCAGCATTAAAAAACAAACGATATTTTGGTGAAACCGTTGTGTCTTTATAATTCATTATTTTCTGAATAAGTAAACTGTAATAATCACTTGTATTGGTCACTCCACCTACAGTTTCAATTCCCTTATCTTTTGTCCCCGAAATACAAGAACAACCCTGTCCATTTGAATAAACCGAAATAAACAATAAAAATATTACTATTGTAATTCGACCTAATTTTTTTCTCTGTTCATTTTTCATTTCTCTTGTTTTTATGCTAGTTGCTAACATCTGTGTAAACTTACAATTACGTTTATATTTCCATTATCCACCATGGAGTTGTTTTGATAAATGCTGTTTATATGAGCAATATTGAATATGTGTCTTAAATAGTTCATTTTGTAACTACGTATATAAATATACACTCACAAAGGTATAACTTTATTTTTCAGTCCACCAAATATTTTTTAACAAAGTTTTCTTATAAATACGACATTATATAATTCATATTTAATAGGATAGATACTTTTTAAGGGACGACTATTTAGCAATAGTCAGAATGATGTTGTGGATTTACCAATTCACGATATTTTGCGACCACTTTCTTAAAATCGTCCCATGTGTCTCTTTTTAAATTAGGATTTCGCAGTAAGGCAGAAGGATGAAAGGTGGGCATTACTAGACGATTGTTCCATGAGAGCCATTGACCCCGAACTTTTGTTATTTTCAAGGAAGGGTCAATTAATCCATTCAGGGCAGTAGCACCAAGGAGAACAAGAATGGCAGGATTTATCAGTTCAATTTGTTTGTATAGAAAAGGCAAACAGGCTGTTCTTTCTTCGGGCAACGGTGCGCGATTATTGGGGGGACGACATTTTACAATGTTGGCAATAAATACATGTTCGGCACGGGAAAAGCCGCATACGGATAGTATTTTGTCAAGCAACTGACCGCTGCGTCCAACAAAGGGGCGACCTTGTATATCTTCATCACGACCAGGACCTTCGCCTATGCACATTATTTTGGCATGAACAAAGCCTTCTCCAAAAACAACATGGGTACGACCTGTGGCTAACGTACACTTTTTGCATGGCAGTACTTCTTCCTTTAATAGTTCAAGTTCAGTTGACATAAGTATAAATATACATTCAATCAACAAAAGTAAGAAAAAAACTATTTCGATAAAAAGGTATTATAATCGTACATTGTTTTTATACTTTCTTTTATAGGGATAAAGGCATGTTGCAGTGTATCGCAAATTTTTTCGTTGCTAAACGTAATATCTCTGTATAATAAGTTTGCTGTCTGTGGTGAAAAGCAATCACTTTTTTTCCATGACATAAAATTCAAATAATAACGCAGGAGCATCGCATTTTTACTGATGGGTTTCAAGGGTTTGTCTATGTTCCATTGTTCAAGCCAAAGTTTAAAGAAATCGTGATATCGTATATTTTCTGATGTCAGAATAAAGCGCTGATTGGTGATGGAAGTATGGATAGTAAGTTGCATTAAAATGGAAACAACATCCTGTATATCAATAAAACTTCCCGTACCTGCTGGATAGGAGGAGAATTTTTTTATCAAGTCATGAATATGCGATGCATGATAGTGCCAGCAAGGACTGTAGCCAAGAATAAACGACGGGTTAATAATGACAGCAGGCAATCCTTCCTGTATGGCTCGCCAAACTTCCAATTCCGACAAATTAATGGAAAGAGTTTGTGGCTGATGAGATGTAAGAATTTCAAACGGTGCATTTTCTACTCCTTTGCCATTGAAATAATTAGTAATGGTTGCTATAGAACTGACATAACCAAAGCGTTTAACTGATTGAAGCAAAGCGGCATTGACAACATTTTGGATTATTTTGACTTGATGAAAAAGTTGCGTTTTATTGTTTCTCTGATGAAGGCTTGCTTGAGCAGTGGTGTGAAATACAACATCTACGCCATTGAAGACTTCAACCACATCGTAAAATTTTGTCAAATCAATATCCTGCCATTGAATTTTATTAAAGAGGGGTGAGGCATGATGTAGTGCAAATACTTGTTGTGTATAAGAAATATCGGAAGTAGGTTGCTTAATGGCAATTACCGATTCATTTTTCTTTAACAGTTCGAGCAATAAATGCGACCCCGTGAAACTTGTAGAATCTGTTATTACTATCATTGCATAAAGGTAGTTTGTTTTTTTAAGACTTTGGAATATTTCATAAAAAAATGTAGGTTTACATCGTGAAATTTAACCTTTTCTTCATATTGCTTTTTATTTCCTGTTTTCAATTACAGGCACAATATTTTTATTATCCGTATAGTTTACAGGATGATAAAAGACTTGAAGAAAAGGTATATGGCAATGTGAAGGGACATACATCCATAAAGCCATACATGTTGAATTTTTCACAATGGATTATACAGGATTCTGTCAAACCACTGGTATCAGGAAAAGATACGTCCATTTCAATACTGGTTAAGCCTGTCATCAATTCGTTATTTAATCAGCATGTTGAACAAATGCATCATTACGGTTTGTCGCTGTATGCTACCGTATTTAAAAAATTATCGCTAACGGTAAATGTTTCTGAATGGATGGTAAAGCCAACCGATGAACAAAATCAAACAGCCGATTCTACGGGAATGCTTAGTCATGTCGGAGAAATTAATGCAGACCATCCATACTGGTATAAAACAAGTTTCATGGGAAACTTATACTGGCAAACGCTTCCGTATTTATCTTTTGATGTCGGTGTTGGCAAACATTTTTTAGGTGATGGGTATCGTTCGTTGTTTTTATCGGATAATGCATCACCGTATCCTTATTTAAAAGGGACGGTAAAAATTTGGAAAATTGAATATCTGATTTTATATGGATTTTTGAATGAACCAAAAAATTTATCGTTCACCATGCCTGAACAAAGAAAAAACTGCACATTGCATTATTTAAGTTGGAACATAAACAAACGGTTAAATATAAATGCTTTTGAAACGGTGATATGGCAAGTGCACGATTCTATAGGTAATCGTGGCATAGATGTAAATTATCTTAACCCAATTATATTTTTTCGCCCTGTGGAATATTCATTGGGCTCACCCGATAATGTAATCATGGGTGCTGGTCTGCGTTATCGGATATTCAAACATACACATCTATATGGACAGTTGCTTATAGACGAATTTAAATTGTCGGAAATAAAAGCACAAAAAGGATGGTGGGGCAATAAGTTTGGCGGACAGGCAGGTATTAAAACTTATAGATTGTTTAATGTTTCGCAGTTGTTTGGATTATTGGAATGCAATGTTGTACGTCCGTTTACGTATGCACACAGCAATTATTTGAGCAACTGGGGAAACATGCATGAACCCATGGCATCGCCACTGGGGGCTAATTTTTTGGAGGTGATAGCACAGATAAATTATACTATTAAACGGTGGAATATATTGGGAATAGTACGTTATTATAAATCAGGAAAAGGGAATGCAGATACCAATGCAGGAGACAATATTTATCGCTCATACAACGATAACCGCACCGAATATGGAAATTATTTATTGGTAGGGAATAAACAAAACGTGTGGTGTATGGATGTTGGTATATATTATTTGTTGAATAAACCGATGCATCTAAAAGCCTTTATTGGTGGCAGTTATCAAATAATAAACGATGAAATTGCTGGACAAAGCGAGCATGGATATATAAAAGTTGGCATAGTTACTAATTTGAATTAAAATTTCAAATAGCAAATATAAAATTTCATAAAAAGGGAATTTTTATAAACAACTTATACCAAACCGCTCACAAAAGAATGAAATGAATTTTGTGGTGGTTGATTTGAACAATCGTACAATGGTTGGAATTGAATTTTTGGTGGGTTTTCCAAATTGTTCGATTTTTCTCATGTCGGTATCCGTATTCGTAATCATAGAGACACGTTGCAACGTGTCTCTACCAAATTCATCATTGTCCGTAATAATTAAAATGCCATGCAAATGATTTGGCATAACAACAAATGCATCAATGACAAACGTATTGAATGGCGATGATAATTTGTATTTGATGTGTTCATATTTTTATTTATTATTTGTGATGGGGCGTATAATTTTTGGTAATATAATTATATGCCCCACGATGGATTATTTATATTCATCATTGTTCCAATTTTGTGGATTATCCATAATATAATTACGGATACGTGATAAATCATTGGTATCTCGGATGATGTGTTCGTAATAATTATGTTGCCACCATGGTTGCATTGGCGTTTGACACCGTTGATTGATTTTTTTTGTGGTGGTTGATTTGAACAATCGTACAATGGTTGGAATTGAATTTTTGGTGGGTTTTCCAAATTGTTCGATTTTTCTCATGTCGGTATCCGTATTCGTAATCATAGAGACACGTTGCAACGTGTCTCTACCAAATTCATCATTGTCCGTAATAATTAAAATCCCATGCAAATGATTTGGCATAACAACAAATGCATCCACATCAATATTCGGCCGAATAATGCCGGTTTTTTGCCATTCGGTTTTTACCAATTCCCCATATTCATTCAAACGCATTTCACCATCCACAATATTTCCGAATAAACATTGCCGGTTGTACGTAACAATGGTAATAAAATATGCACCCGGTTGGGAATAATCGTATCCACGCACCCGGATAGATTCAATACGGTATTTGTCTTTGAACAGGGTCATTTCTTTTTTTATAGTCAATAAAAAATAAGGTTTTTTACCCCACTTTTTTGTCAATAAAACTTGTTTATATTCAACATGTTAGTTATTTTCTTTTTTTTAAATCAATAAAAAATTAAGTTTTTTACCCCCTATTTTTGTCAATAAAATACTTACGGAATTTTTTACCTCCGATTGTTTTAATTTCACCATTTTTTACAGCGTCATATAAGCACTTTCTTATTTTTCTAATAGGAATTTCTTCACCAATTCTTTTGTGAATATCTACTAATGACGAATTTGGGTATTTATCAATATCTTCCCAAATGAGAGTTTTTAATCTATGCTCTTGAATATTAGATAAATCGGTCTTTTCAAATGAAGTACCTTTTAATATAGAAGGGTTAATATAATATTGCATTCCTTTAGTCTTACCTTTTGTTTGAACAATTTTATAGCGCAAAAGATTACCTAGCCAATTTTTTATTTGTTTATCATCTTGAGATTGTATTTGTTTAGCGAATTCAGTAGCAATTATACTTTTATTTTGAGCAATGATACCTAAACAAATAATTTCTTTTTGATTAAGCTCATACTTTTGTTGTATTTTTTCAATCAGTTGTATTATTTCTTCATTCTTTATTGTATTAAATATTGTAACTACAACTCTGTCATTCTTTTCTTCTACAATTGGCAGCTGTTTTGCTTCACTAACTAGAATTTCAAATATCTTGTCATAACCACTCCCTTCTCTTTCCATCAAATTCAAATCATAGAATATTTTTGAAAGATGTTCGTTTCGCCTTACCGATTGATGTAAGATATTGGCAGGGGTAACTCCCAAAGGTAACAATCCAGGATTATGAATTTCTAACTTATCTGGATATAGATTAATAAAGATATCACCTCGTGTAGTATAAGGTCTATGAACTAATGCATTGGCAAGTAATTCTCTAACCACATTTTCATTGTAATTATTAATTATTTTCCTACCAAAAATCCCTTCGGATATCTCAATTCCCTCCTTCCATTCCGGAATCCTTTCCCATATACTTTGAATAAGTTCTCTGGGATTAAGCGAAAAATCATCCCACAACTCTTTTTTGATTTTATATCCATTTTGATCATATTTGATGAATTGTACAATTGGTGCATAGGATAGATTTGCCCGTTGTTGGTTTGCTCCAATCCATAAAATGCCTAAATTAGACAGATAATTCCCATCATACATTTGATAATATGAAAGTATTTCTTCTTTTGATTTTTGTTTGATAAATTCGCTTACCCTGATTGAGTTCTTTATATCATTAACGAATTGACTTAATTTTGTTTGGTCACACTGTTCAAGAGTTATTTTTTGTACAACATTTGTTTCCCAAATAAAAGCAGGTTTATCCGTAAATAATCTGTTTAGATCATCTGGCATTACGGGTTTACAAACATCAGATATCCTTATGTAATATCTACCATCAGTTGTGGAAGCAACTGATGATTGACTGGGTTTTATTTCTACTTCTATGTATTCTCCACCATTAGTTGCAGTCTTTTTTGATAGTATTACACCAACATTTATTGTTAACTCTGCAATTCTTTTTCTTACCTGATTTATTAACTCATCATTAATGATCTGATTATTTGGTGGTGTTTCTTCATCATCTTCAATTCCAATATAAATTTTACCTCCTCTTGCATTGGCAAAACAAACACAATCTTTAGCTAATTCATCCCATGTAGGTTGTTTACGTGTTATAATTCTTATTGATTTTTTTTCTATATGTTCATTCTCCATAGTAATTTTTTCATCCATGTTTTATTATCTTACACAAATATAATTATTATTTTTTTCTTTTTTAAATCACAGCCTATCAGTTTATTCATCTGGTAATCTGTTGTTTATTCTCTCCCCTTCTACCACCGCTATTTCCGCATCCGTTAATTCATATAATTGATATACCAATTGATCGATTTCTTTTTCCCATTCGCTGGTATCTGAATGCGGGGTATCTTTTTTTGCGGCGAGGATTTTATCCACAAGCAATTCGATTTGCGAGACAATTGGCTGATTGGATGATGTGATGGGCGGTAAGGGGATGGTTCCAACTGTTTGCTTAGTTAAAGACATTCCTTTTTCACCTAAATTTGAACTTTGTTTTCTTATATACCATTGTGATATTAAAGAATTTAAAAATGCATTTATTATTTGTGGAATTTTTGTTATAATCATAAAACACGTTTTTTGTAAGTACATACCTGAAGGAACAATAACTGTATTAAGTGATTGATCAGTTTCCGCCCACACCACCTTCTCCTTCTCAAACTCGGGATAATAAGCACAAGCTCGCAATTCCCACCAATAATCGCCCTGGTCGTACCGCTTTTTTGCTTTTGTTTCAAATTGTTTTAAATAATACATTAATGCTGGAAATTGATTATTTATAAAATTTTCGGCATTTTCTTTATTTCTGTTTGCATTTGTCCATCCCGCAGGAATCACTATCACCCACAGCCCAGCCAACTCGTAATAATATCGCTTTATATCTCGTCCGCGCAATATCGGTTTGATAATTGCTTCGGTGCGGCGACGCTCATCATCATCTTTGCAATTGTCTAAAATTTCTTGTCGTTTAGCACTTTCTATAATAAATGCATCATTGAGACCTGTTTTTATTCCATAATAAATATTCACATCCCAATCTTTAAGAGGTTTGCCGATGCGTTCAATTTTTTCTTTCAGCCGTTGTTCGGCATCGCTTCCTATAAACCATGCATCGCCGGTAAGGTTTTGCAGTATAACACCGTTTTGTTCAAGCAGCGTTGAAAAGTCAATATTGGCTTTTTTCTTTTCGGTTATGGTAACGGCATGCAGCCAATTTTGTTTTTTTGCTTTTTGTATTATCAGGATATTCGTATCAACGGTGGCATTCTCGAATACGCCTGGTCCAAGGTCTATGAGTATTTTTGCATTATGACTGTTAAAAAATTGTCTGAGTTTTTCACCATAGCCGGCACGCATCCATTTGTTGGAGGTGATAAGGGCAAGATGCCCGCCATCGCAAAGAAGGTTTATCCCTTTTTCATAGAACAAACAGTAAATATCTCCGGTGCGATCGAATGTTTTAAACTTTTGATTCTTGTACAGATCGGCATATTTGCGTTTCGCATCAAATGCCTTTTGAAGTTGAATATATGGCGGGTTGCCAATCACAATGTCGAAGCCGGTTTCCACATATATAGGAGCGAACGCATTTTCTGTTGGAGTAAGAGCATTTTTTACAAGAGAAAAATCTATAGAGGGAAGTTCGTGTTTTATGTGGTTATTTTCGATATAGGTTATAGCGTTTGCAAAATGCAGGTCACTGTCAATGAAAGTATCACTATAGCCTTTTGCCCAGAGTTTCAGTTGTGTGCCATCGGAATAGGTAGCGACGGACTGCGAGTCTTGCATCCCACAGGACTGCGAGTCACTGGACAGCAACCCACGGGATAGAGAGTCACTGGATAGCAACCCACGGGTTAACCCGTGGGTTGCACCGTGGGTTGCACCGTGGGTTGCACCGTGGGTTGCACCGTGGGTTGCAGGACCCTCTATCCCGTGGGTTGCAAGACTACTGTATGTGTCCATGGCAAGGTGGAACATACGCGAAACATATCCCTTGAGGTCTCCTACAATGCTTGGAACATCTTTTTGCTCCGCTATCAATAGCAAATGCACATGATCACTCAGTACATTCATTGCAAGAATTCTATATTTCTTTTCTTTTATTCTTTGAGCAAGCAACTGAGCAATTATATTTCTTTCTTCAAAGTTTAGAATTATTGGCTTCTCCCCATGCGTCAGGGAAGGCATATCAAATTCTCTTCTCCGACTGTTATGAGTTACCCATGTAATATTAAAAGCCTTTAAAGTCTTTTTGATTTCTTCTTTTTTCACTCCGAACATCCATTCTGGGTCGAACCATTCGGCATGGGTGTTCTGGTCGAACGGGTCCCATTGCGTAATCTTTTCTGCCTTGTCATTTGGGAAGCCGACTTTTGCAAGTTCGGTGTTCAGTTGGTTTCGTATATCGGTCAGTTTACGCTGCAATTTATATTTTTCGGAACGGCTGTTGGTATAGAATATTCTTTCCCTGACGTTGAAAATCTCTTCTTCAAGTTTCATTATTTCATCGCTTTTAAGGGTCAGACCTCCGTCGAGCCCAATCAGGGTATTTGCAGCCACGAACTTGGTTTCGAGGTTTGGCAAAGCGCGTATGTCGCGGTTCTCCTTGCTGTCGTCAATTTCCTGTTCGATTAGCAGCGAAATAAAAAACCTGAGTTTACTTATCTGGATGGCAATTTCCTGAATATCAACGCCAAAAATACAATGCTCTATAAGCCCGAGTTTACGGATGTAGTCGAGCGATTTGTTTAGGAGCGATTGTTCCACTTCTGCCTGAAGTTCTGGAGGAACACCCTCTATTAGACGTTTTTTCCATTTTATGTTCTGCGGATCGAGCTTATGCAATGCCAGAACCAGTTTATGCAGTATCCCCATCGGAAAAGCGCCACTTCCACAAGCAGGGTCGAGTATCCTGATTTTTTCGATAGAACTGATTATACTTTCCGTTTCTTCGGCATCGAACGGAATGCTATCGTCTGAATAGGAAAAAAGTTTTTTCAACTTTTCAATAGTTTCTGGCTCATCGCCGAGGGTGCCTGCCAGATTCATCACAAGAGACTCTGTAACCATGTACTCAACAATTTCGCGAGGAGTATAGTAACTTCCAGTGGCTTTACGGGCAGTAATGGCAGTCTCGGGATTATACGATGCCAAAAGATTTTCGAACACCTTGCCGAGCAGTTCAGGGTCGAGTGCTACCTCCTCGTCAATAGGCGTGTTCTCATCGGTAGTGAAGTTGTAGTTTTTGAGTATGGGAATAAGTCCACGCACTCTTCTGTTATTACTGTTCACGAGGAAAGCCGATACATTCGCTTCTATCTCTTCTTCGGAAAAGAATATTTCATCTGGTACCTTCAGCCTGGTTTCATTTTTCGGATTATCCGAGAAACAGTCAATCCGTACTTCTTTTCCGTCAATTTTTTTATCGAGGCACTCGAACAATCCGCCGTTCAGGAATGGGATATTTTCAAACTCCTTAATAAATTGCTCTTTGTCTTTGATAAACCGGCTATAGCGATAGTAACCCTGCTGAAGGTAAGCATCGCTTATGTAACCCATTTTCTGTGCATCTTCTACAAAAATTCTGCTTTTAGAATCATCCTTCCGCATTTTAGTGTTCAGTGTTGCAAAAAAGAGATTTTGCAAAATAGCCTTATAATAGGTGCTACCGGTTTTATCGTTGTAATGGAGGAGGTTATCCATAAATTGTTTTTCGAAAAGCGACGATGGGATAAGCCGTTTTTCTTTCATAAACCAGATGAAGATAATACGTGTTATCAGCCTGATGAGATTCTTTGCATTGCGGCTGTTTTTGTCTTTATCCTCGTCGTCGGGGAATTCAACTATGTTCATTGCCCAGAAGTACCAGTTCTGCAATTCGGAATAGAACGCCTTTGTTACCTTCTCTACGCTGAAGGCTTCGGTTAGTGTCTCTACAGAAGAAAAATCGGCTTGGGTTATCTGGTGGATAAATGTTTTATTGGTTTGCTCTTTGCTTACAAAATAGGTATATCGCTTGAAATTGCTCCAGTCGCGTTTGCCGGTTGCAAGTGGAATATTGTACACAAGTGAAAACCGGAAGTCGTTTTTATCGTCATGAAAAATAAAAATTCCGGCAGGATAGCGATTTTCGGTTTTCAGTATCTTTTTAGCAAGTTCGTACTGCGCTTTCTTGCCCGAACGTTCTGTAAGCGATTTTACAACTTTAATGGTAAAAACAGCAAGTTCTTCTTCATTTCCGAGCCCGATAGTTCCCAGTAAATAAGGGATACAAAAAAAGGATGCATCGGACTGTATGTCATAGTTCCTTTTTAAGGGATTGAGCGTGCGAACCCCTATTGTCCGGAAAAAATCAATAAGTACATCCGGTTCAAACGTTTCAAATAGTTGTTTTAGCGCTTCTTCGGTATCCATGTTTTTTTCACTCTTTTATGTGTTTCGGTTTTCTATTGCTATAATTATCTCTTTATCAGGGTATTGTTTGTTCTTCTCCTGATATAGATAGTTTCTGCCAAGTTCTTCTTCCAGTTTCCTGAGTTCCGTAATAGCCTCAACTATGTTTATTGCTGAATGATGGTTACTGAGATTGGCGATACGGCGGAGTGTGTAATCTGGAAGTGTGCCGTAATCGAGAATATCTTCTCGCAGTGTCCGTAAAAAGGGTTTGAGCATTACAAGATCGGGGTTTTCTTTTTGCCGTAACAAGAAATCAATTACACCCAGTGCATTTTTTTCTATGCTCATTGCAGAGGCTGATATGACCTGTTTTTCGTCATGCTGTTTAACTTTTTCGTAAAGTTGCCAGAAATTTTCGTCAATGCGGATTGATTCTGTTTCTGGTCGGCAAGTAATTTTATCGAGTATCATCTCGAGCGAAGTATTCGTAACATTTATTTTATTTTCTTCTTCGAGTGCCTGTTTGACAAAAAGGCGGTTCTTTTTGAAAAACACAAACATTCTGTTCTCGTCTGATTGTTTAATAATCTTAATGCGTCTGGGAACATCGTGAAGTTTTTCGATTGTTTCCGGGTTATTCAGTTTAATCTCATGGTAAAGGTTGACAATCTTTGTGTAGAAACTTTCCTCGTCGCCTGTTTCAGGGTTTTGGGTCAGTTTCTGATAAAGACCGGCCGGTGACGGTTCCTCGTCAATATCGAATATCTTCGAATCCTCGCCCAGCGTATTATGAATCATGAACATTTTGTTCTGTGCAATTTCTTTGGAACGCACATACTCGGCTCCCTTTTCGGTAGGAAAAAAGTTCATGATATAAAGTTTGTTGAACACTTTTTTGCTTATACGGTTTATTCTGCCGAGTCGCTGAATAACGCGCACAGGGTTCCATGGAATGTCGTAGTTGATTACCATACCAGCCCGGTTGAGGTTAAAGCCTTCACTCAGTTTATCGGTACTTAACAGTACGTCGTAACTATTTTTTTGTTTTGTTGCCGAGGCATCAAAATTCTCTATTATCTCTCTAAGTTTTGATTGTGGCAAAGTGCCCGTAACAACTAGGGTTCTGTCGGATAGCGTACTATCAAACTTGTTGAATTTTTCCTTGAGATGCTTAACGGTGTCGGCATATTCCGAAAAAATCACAATTTTTCTTAGTGGTTCTCCTTTGGAAGGTTTTTTTGAGATTTCTGCTGTAACGCATTCGTAGAGTTTCAAAGCCTTCGGGTCGTTCTCAACCAGTTCCTGTTTCCCGAGTTCTTCTATTATTTTTTCAAAAAGTTCTATATCCGACTGAATGTCGTTTATAAATTCTTTTTTTTGTTTAAAATTTTCGATTTTGTACCGTTTATGTTTCTTAGGGTATTCTCCCTTTTTAATCTGCTCTTCATATTCAACCAAACGTTGTTCAATTTCATCGTTATCAAGTTCAAGAATATTTTCAAGTAGGTCGCGGTCAAGGATATATTCTCCCTTAAAAACATCACCATTTCCTGTTTTTTCAATAAACTTAATAACATCTTTATTGATTTCAATAAATCGGGTGATAGTTTTTTTGAATGCTCCGAAAGAACTTTCAAATCTTTTCACTATTAACCGGCGCATAATGTCGAACAGATTACGCTGTTGTATTAGTTCTCTGTTCTTCTCCTTATCAATAATTGATTTTTCTCCTTCATTGTTAACCATGCCCTCCTCGTATTCAAAAGGTCGGTAGATTGTTCCTCTGAATTTTCCACCTTCATCGGGGTCGGCAAAAAAATCATTGATAACCCTATCGTAAAATTTCGATTGTTCCGGACTTAATTCATAAAAACCTTCTATTGGATTTTCTACTTCGGATAGTTCCTGCACTTCCTGACTGTAATTAGGATTCTTCTGAAGGTCGAGTCTATTCCTTCTAATGGTTACCGGTTCTATCACATCGCGTATTTGTTTTGAAAGGAATTTGGATTTCTGTTTTACTTTTCTTAAATCAACTATAGGTTCAATGAAGAGCATTTTATACCGTTCAATAGCCCGATTCCTTTTATACGCATCGGTCGAGGAATGATTTTTCTTTATATCGGCAAGATATTCAAATATTTTATTGAGTTCCCCAAATGTATCGTTAAGGTTTGTATCAAGTGTTATTGTAGATTTTTTAGGAACAATAAAAAGATTGAGTAGCGACAATACATCCTGAGGTTTATTGTTGAAAGGAGTGGCAGTGAGAAGGATAACTTTTCTGTTACGGCAGATATTCTTAAGCAGTTCGTAGTTCTTAGTATCCTGATTTCTGAAGCGATGAGCCTCATCAACAATCACTAGTTCAAAATCGTTTTTCTCCTTAATGAATTCGAAGGCTTTTTCCAAGTCGCCTGACGATCTGACTTCCCAGTCGTATAGTTCGAACTGTTCGAGATATTTCTTCCAGCCCTCGGTTTTATTTTCGTTGCCGATAAGACCCGGCGGACAGATGACAATACCGCGCACCCGCAATTGCCGTGCAACGGCACAGGCAATGATGGTTTTTCCAAGTCCTACCACATCGGCAACAAGCACCCCGTTATTTGCTTCAATAACAGCAACGGCTTGTTTAATGGCATCTAACTGATATTTATACTGTTTATAATTATTTTTTTCGAGTAGTTGAATAATGATGGTGCTTATGTCCTTATTCTGGTAAGTCTCCAAGTAACTCTTTAGAACCAGCACATACGCTTCAAAGGGAGTCAGTTCCTTAATCAGGGTTTCCTGCTCGAGGACTTCGATTAATTTCTTTTTTATATCGTCTTTTTCATTTATCAGAACGGCTTTATCCCAGAGGCTGTCGAAGTAGTTTTCGGCCTCGTCGAATCCGTAATCGGATATTTCGACATTGAATTCGTTCTGGGTGGTTAATCCTGCTTTAGTCAGGTTACTGCTTCCGGTTATAAATAATTTGTTTCGGGCAATCTGTTCTTCCTGGAGTTTGAAGAGGTATAATTTGGAATGGTTGGGTTCATAAGTTTTTCTGATAATCATTTTCCCAGATTGTATCAGTCCGATGAAATAACGCGATTGCTCATAAAAATCCTTTGTATCAAAAGAATCGGTATTAATGGATTTTCTAATTGATTCAAAAAAAAGTTCAACTTTCTCTTCGTCGGATATGTTCTCGGAATAATCCATTTCGACGAGTTGGGAATTAATTACATCTACTTTTATGCCAGACAGCACCTGAAGTGAAAAATCGGGATTGGCTTTCATTCCTTCATAAAGTTCACGAATACCTGAAAAGTAGAAAAATCCAACCAGAAATTTTAATTCATTGCTATTCGCTATCAATGCTGAAATTCTGGATTGCAGATTGCGTGCATTGCTATTGGTTATAAAATTCCTGGACATAATATTTTCCTCAAAATTAATTATTTGACATAATATTAAAATTACCTATTTGTGTTAATAAAATTACATAGAGCGTTTTTGAAATTATCAAGTTGTGTTTTTTCAATACTTTGATTGTAATATCTGATATTTTTTTTAGTGTATCGTCCAATGATAATAACGTTGGTTGTAGCATAATATATTTTTCACAAACTTACATAAAAAAAATAATATAAAATCCCATGGTTGTTCGATAAACAAAATAAGAAATGACGATTTTTTTAAGGGACGACTAGTTATTATTCTTCAATTTTTACAGCAATAACAGCAATTTTACGTTCTCTGGCGGCAGAAGGACTATACACGGAATTTCGCTGGTCGCGTAAATTATCACTCACACCCTGTGCCACCATATTTTCACCAAAAGATTCCCGTTTAATTTTCAGTTTACCGCCATTATTGACGTTGCCATTGATATAAGGTACAAAAACACCACTTTCAAATTCATACAATAAATTAATTAAACTTTGAACTCGTCGTTTGGATAAGTTTAAATTATAATCGCTCGTGTTTAATGGACTGGCATATCCCTTTATGGTGATAACTATCTCTTTCCCCTGATTTAATAATTGTTTTAGTAATTGCAAAAATGAATGAAGTTTCAAATAATTTTTTTCCACTTCCTCTGTAAAAAACGCATCAATGGCAGCCTCTGCATTTTCTTTTTCGTCGGCTTTTAACGTTGAACCATAAATATTAATATATTCTTCACGCATGTTGATATATTTATCGTACAATGTGGCATACGAATACTGTGTAGTAGTGTCCCATGTTCGTGGATTGGGTTCGTCATTATGAAAATAAAGTGTCAGAGGAATCAATTCTTCGGCTTGCTTTTTTTGTATTTTAATGCGTTGTACTACCATGAGGCTGTCAGGAACTTTTGTCTGCATGGGTATGCGATAAATATCATTACAACATTTTTCGTTATCGGTAAGTGAATTGGAAATGCGATTACTGGCAAAAAATGCTTCTTTGCGTGTTGGAGAAATTTGATAGAAAATTTCGTTATGATTGGTATTCACGGGATAGCCGAGATTTTGTGGATAACCCAATTCACCTAATAACCCATTGGCTGAAAAAATATCAAATCCACCAAGGTTGGTAAACCATTCGCTACTGTAATAAAGTGTTTTAGTAGGTATATCGTAATACGGACAACATTCATGGTCTATGCTGTTAATTTTTTTGCCCAGATTAAAAGGGATGCCTATAGGCTGAATAGATGAATCGGTTTTTATTGCCCATAGGTCCAATTTACCCAGTCCTCCTTTTCTGTCGGATGCAAATAGCAAATAGGTGGCTGTATCTGTTTCAACCAAATTGGGGTGTGTTGTTGTACCGTCATTTTGATTGATGGGGTCTGGTAAGAGTGTGGGTTGTTGCCACCTCACTCCGTTTTTGGTACTTCGATATAATTTACATACATATTTTATTCCTTGTTTTTGGCAAATACTTACTATTAATGTGTTTTGACTGGCAGACAAGGCATAACTGGAAACATAGGAATGATTGGAATTAAGTACGGTATCGAGGGGTAAAAGGGTTGAATGAGTAGAATCGTGATGAAAAAACAATAATTTTGATGTAAAACGAAGGCTGTCTTCCGTGGGCAAGGGCTTGTAACTGGTAACCCACCATATGGAATCGTTGGGCGAAATAGCCTGAAATTCGCTATAGGGGCTATTGATGATGGTATCAACTTTCTCTATTTTTTGCGGTACGGCATCAAAGGTCATAAACAGTGCATTTTCACAGGAAAGCACTTCCTGACGTGCCTTTGCAGTGTAATAATCTTTTTTGGCTGCATTTTTTTGAACATATTTTCTGAAACTGATTTGTGCACGCTGATATTTTGCTTGTGCCTTTTGTACCATACCTAACCAAAAAGAGGCTAATGGAAATGATTCCAAATCGTTTTGAACTACATACTGATACCATTTTTCGGCAATATCGTAATCGTTGTTTAAGCGTGCCGATTCGGCAGCCATCCATGCCAGCGAAGCAGAAGGTTCCAATTCCAATGCCTTACCAAAATAATAAGTGGCCGTTTCGTAATTTCCGCTAACACTGGCTTTTTTACCGGCTCGTGTATATTGTTTTGCCGATTGCGAATAAAGCAAGGACGACACCAATAATCCTGCAAATAGGCTCAGCCACTTCATCATCATTATTATTTTATAAAAAGGTTGGACATATATGTTTATCGGGTAAGGGTATTTTTACAGGATTGGAAAAGATGTAGCGAATGGCTATCTCTAGCCCACCCATACCATTGCTGGCAGTAACTAACGGAGAAATATTAATATCGTAACTGATACCTATACGGAAATTTTGATAATCCATACCCACCGCAATAATAGATGCATCCTTCAATCGGAACCATCCGCCCAAATAGAATGCCTTAAACGACATATCCTGCGTTTTACGACATAGTGTACCACCCAAATAAATCTCATGGAGTTTATCTTGTTTAAACAGATAAAACAAAGGTAAAACACTTACCTGTTTTGATATATTTACCGATGAACCTGCATAAATCGTCATTTTGCGGTCTAATGAAACACCACTTTCTTTATAAAATGTTTTGGAGGGTTTGTTGATATGATACAACGACAATCCTGCATAAACAGGCAACGACGGGTTGAATAATTTTTTTACATACACCCCTGCATTGAAATCAAAGAAATGAAAGTGCTGTGTGGGAAAAACCTCGGAGGGCATAATGGACGGGTCATACATCAAACCATTGTATTGATTGTCGAAATAGAATTTACTGTAATCAACAGAATTTTGATTCCATATTTCCATAATGCCTGCACGCACTTGCCATGTAGAATCTTTTATAGGGAACAAATACGCTACATCCAACCCTACTTGATTTGTTCCAAAATGTCCATCACCAGCCTTGTCGGTATTGAAAAGCAGGGCTGCATTTACTGTGCCCGGTATTTTTAATACGCGAACAGGCATATCAAAAGTAGCCGAAAACGTAACATAAGGAATAGTAACAGAACGCCATTGTGTACGTTGGTTTAAGTGAACACGATAGTCGGCATTAAAATTTCCTGCTTCGGCAGGGTTCAGATTAATGGGAGAAAGGTCAGATTGCGAAAAATGAATATCCTGAGCCTTTATAGCATGAGTTAGAAATATTAATAAAGTGATTATAAATAAATATGCTTTCATCGTAATAGCGTTATATTTCCTTTCTTTTCAAACTGCAATTTGTTTAGGCAGGTTACTTTCAGATAATATACAAAAACGGCAGGGTCCAAAGGTTTACCTTTGTATATTCCGTCCCACCCTTTAGATACATCGGTCGTTTTAAATACGCATTCGCCCCAGCGGTCATAAATAGCAAAAAAGATATCTATAGCCATATCGGCATGAACATACAGTATGTCGTTGTTACCGTCGCCGTTGGGAGTAAATGCATTGGGCACATAAATATATGGCTCTGCACAAATTACATCCATTACGGTAATGGTAACAGTATCTATATTGGTACAACCATAAGCATCGGTAATTTGAACTATATAAGTAATTGTTTGTTCTGGCGATGACACAGGATTAATAATAAACGGATTGGATAAATAAGTATTAGGGAACCATACGATATCATAGTTTGCCGATGTTTGTGCCAACAAATGAGAATTTTGTCCACGATATATAACAGTAGGCTGAGCAGTGGCATTTAACGGTGGATGATAGTTGTTTTCCTCTACTGAATAATCTTCTGTGTAAGAGCATCCATGAGCATCGGTAATGGTTACAGCATAGTCGCCTTTACATAAATTTGCATTCGTTGCTATATGAACACCGTTGCTCCACTGATACGAATATGGCTGTGTACCACCCTCAGGAGATACAGAAATTTTTCCATCGCAGGAAGCAAGACACAAGGAAGGTGTAATTAAACTGTCTGTCTGTAATAAAGCAGGTTGAGGTATATAAACCATTGTAGTATCTTTGCACCCATGCGCATCCATAACAGCAAGCCAATAAGTTCCTTCATGCAAGTTATGAATTACCGCTGTTGCTTCGCCGGTACTCCATACATAGATATATGGAGATGTTCCTCCTGAAATAGACATTATTTCAGCATACGTTGTATCGCCAAAGCATTTTATTCCTGGAATATGTATAGCAGGATGAATAGTATCTGGCTGTAATACAGAAACCAATCCGATGCGTACACAAAAATCTGAATCCGTAACCGTAACCGTATAAACACCTGCGCAAAGTTGCTGCACTTGTGTAGTGTCACTTCCTGTATTCCATAAATAAGTATAGGGAGGTATGCCTTCAGTAGAAATATTCACCATGGCATTCCCATCACAATAACCGTAACAAGTAGTAGGAGTAAATACCGTAGAAATTTGTAAAGAGGAAGGGTCGTTAATGACAGCACTCAATACAGTATCACATCCATTATGGTCGGTAATGGTAACGGAATAATTGCCGGCAAATAAATTTTGCAAATAGGGAATAGTATCGTTCGTGTTCCAATGATAATGGTAACCTGGTGTTCCACCAAAGCCATTTGCCTGAATAGAACCCGTATTGGGATGATATTGGTCGCAGGTGGCTGGAGAAAGAACCTGAATAGTACCTTCGAGCAATGGAGGATTAGGGAATCCTGTGCTTAACATGCTTGAGCAGCCAATAGCATCGGTTACCGTTACCAAATAATTTCCTGCACAAAGGTTAGTAATCTGAGCAGTTGTATCATTATTATTCCAATGATAGGTAACTGGTAAATACGGGTTGTTAACAGAAACGTGTAACATTCCTGTACATTCATCGTGACATAATACCGGTTGAATGGTTAAAAATTGTGCCGAAAACATATCAACATTCACCACTACAGAATCTACAATGGTACAACCATGCGATTCGGTGGCGGTTACATAATAGGTTGTCGTTTGCAAGGGTTGTACAACAGGCGAATCAGAATTAGCACCACTCACAATTTGTGATACAGGATTCCATTGATAAGAAACCGTTCCGGGCGTATTTACTGCTGAAACATGCAAGTTCCCTTGTGTATGCTGACATAAAGCGGTGTCTGATGATGTTTGTATTTGAACACTGTTTACCTGAACAAGTACCGAATCTACTATTCTACATACATCGGACAATACTTGTACATAATAATACTGGGTATGAGAGGGCGATACGTATGTTGTAGGAGTAGTTATGGATGAATTTAACGTATCTTGCAACAATGCCGAAGAACTCCAAATATACGTCAGAGCACTGCTTGAGCCTGATGCTGAAATGGTAACCGGTACTTGATTCCCTAAGCACATCATTGTATCGGAAGTTTGTGAAATAAGTTGTTCTACTACCAACGTGTGAATTACCGTATCGGCTATATTGCACGATGTAGGGTTGTTGGCAATTAAAGTAACATGATATGTCCCCGCAGATGTATAAGTATGTTCAGGGTTTACATCCGTAGAAGTTTGCCCATCACCAAAGTTCCATGTATATTGTGTTGCTAATTGGCTTGTATTGGTAAATGAAACCGGTGTATTAACACAAACGGGTGGTGCTTGAAAATCGGCAACCGTAAGCGGTAAGCCAAAACTAAACTTAAATAATGCGTTGTTGCAAACCCATGTGGACGTTTGATTATAGCCGCCATTATTGGGTGACCATACACCCGGATTGGGATAAGTAGGAAAACCGTTGCATCCGTACCCGCAACTGGCACATACCGATTGATAAATATTGCCACGCTTGTCGAATCGACTGGTGCCACCATCAACATGGTCGTTGCCACAATAATTTTGCCCTGTAGGATGAATTTCACCAAAGAAAGTAGCATATTCCAGATGAGAAGCATCGTCGGCTAATACCATTAAATAAAAGTCCTGTCCGTCTGTTTGAGATTGATATGCATTGAGGGTAACATCCATATTTTTGGTTCCATAAATGGTAGTCCAGTCCATTCCTGCAACATAGCCTGCCCATTCACGTCCAGAACCCGAGACATAAACACGATTGCAATAATCAACAGAAAAAGCCGTCAATGTAATATTGGGTTTTCCCAGTCCGGTGCCAAAGGCAGTGCTCCAGATAGGTGAAGACAGATTATTGGGGAATTTGGTAATAAACTGACCACTGCTGGGTCTATTGTATGTTGCATTAATAATAAACGTATTTCCTGTGGCTTCTGTTTGTCCGGTTACATACACATTTTTTTGCTTATCTACACGAATAAAAAATATTTGGTCATAGGCAGCCGAACCCAGATAAGAAGATGCAAGCAAAGTAGAACCATCTGATGAAATATGTGCTAAAAAACCGTTGGGTTTTCCGACTCCAGGATTCAGGGGTTGATAAACTCCTCCTGTGGTAGGAATATTTAAAGAAAGGGTGCCACCGGCAATATAAACATCGTTGTCGGCATCTATATCCAACGAATAAATAGCATCATCTTGGCTGCCACCATAAAACGAACTCCACAATAGTTGTGAAAAATTCGGATTCATTTTAAATACAACCCCTTCTTCATTGCCACTGAAATAGGGACCAAAAACACCCGATGTAATAGGAAAATCTTGTGAAAAAGTACAGGTACCAATATATACATTTCCCGAATCATCGCAATTAATCTCGCCTCTGGCACCATCGGCATAGTTATAATACAGACATGTATCGCTACCTGTCATCATAATATTTGAAAAATATATTTTAAAATTCAGTCCATCGTTTTTGCTCCCACCGATATATGTAGAAGCAATCAACTGTGACCCGTTTTCGCTTAATCGTGCTACAAAAATATCCGTACCTTGTGGAAAACTTATAACATTATCGTACTTAACACTGTCGCCCCCATGAAATGTATGGTCATAAGCATTAGCAGATGTGGGAAAATCGTAAGAACCCGTAGTACCTAAAATAATTAAATCATTGCTTCTATTACAAATAAAACTATGTGGAAGTTCTTCGCCGGTGGCACCTCCCAAATACGTTGCCCATAAGCGTTGAAGACCATCATTAGAATATTTGATAATCCCAATATCATCTCCAACACTATAGTAACCCGGGTTATCCGGATTTGATGGTTGACCTCCCGCATAATTTACCTGAAAAGCACCCAACGTTACAGGATAACCGACATTAAATACAATACCTCCCGAATAGCCGTTTCCATAATCATCAAAGGTTGCCGTAAATCCCCAATTATCCGAGGTAGAACCTGAATAGGAAGAAAATATAAGTATAGGGTCAATGATTAAGGGGTACTGTTCGTTATATCCATCTGGAAATTGAAATGTCAAATATTGATGATGAATAAGAAATGTACATCTAACTTGCACTTTTTCATTATTGATAATTTGATAGGCATACGGCGACAACTCATTAACTCGATTTACCGAAGTAATAATGACTACTTTCCCTTCCTTATCTACAAACAACGTGTCCACACCGTCATAGTTTAACTTAATATTTTCTGCTTCGCCCCCGGGATGAATGATAAAATCGTACTGCAACTGGTCATCTTTGTTGACATACATCGTATAATCGATAAGTGGATAAATATTTTCCCATAAAAGTTTTTTATAGCGTTGTGCTTTGATACCCCAACGTGACGGATTATTTCCAATAAAATAATTTTCATAATCAGAATAGGGTTCAGAAGGAAATGGTTTGGAATAATGTCCATTCACAAAAAACATTTTATAAGCATGCATGCGAATTATTGATACTGGATTATCTTTCAAGTAATGATGATGTGCTTTGGAATGGTTCCTATCACTGGTATTATAAAAACAATAAGTAATACCATCTGTTTCTGGAAATAGTGCCCCATTTGAGAGTGTAAGTCTATACATGGCTCTTTTATCCCACTGACCCTTATTTTCAACAAAAGCATTTTGCGCATACAGGTTACATATAAGCATTGTGAGAATAATAGCAATTATTATTTTCAAATGGCTGTATTTTGGTATAATATATTTAAACATGGTTGAAAATAAAGATACACTTATATAAGACGAACTAAACACCTTTTTAGTTGCCCATAAAAGTGTTGGGTTGCAAACAGTAGTGAGAATATGTTGTTTTTTTTTCATGAATACACACAGAAAAATAATTATACAAATTTACGTTATATTTTTTGATAAAAAAATTAGTTCTCATGGAATTGTTTATATATTAAACGTGCTCTTTTATTCCCCAGTAACTTTTCTAAATTATCCAGTGATTGTGAATAAATCGTTTCTATATTTTGATAATTATTTAAAAGTATTTCTTTTGTTTTTTTGCCTATCCCCTTTATTTCGTCCAATTGAGAGGAAAGTCCTATAGATTGTTTTTTTTGACGATGGAAGGAAATAGCAAACCGATGTGCTTCGTCACGCAGGCGCTGAATTAATTTAAGTGTTTCGGAACGTTTATTCAAATATAAAGGTAAAGAATCGTCGGGTTTATATATTTCCTCTAATCGTTTGGCAATGGAGATAATTTCAATTTTATCTGTCAGATGTAACTTTGTTAAACTGTGAAGTGCAGCATTTAATTGTCCTTTTCCACCATCAATAACAATAAGATGCGGTAAAGGTTTATTTTCTGAAAGCAACCTGTTGTATCTTCTTTCTATTATTTCTTCCATTGCTGCATAATCATCGGGTATAGTGGTTGATTTAATAATAAAATGGCGATATTCCTGCTTAGATGGTTTGCCATTTACAAAAACGACGCAGGATGCAACGAATGCATCTCCTTGAATATGAGAATTATCAAAGCATTCCATTCTTACAGGCAATTGTAATAATTGTAAATCATTTTTTATTTGTTGCAATAATTTAACATTAACATTTCCATAATCTGCTTTTAATTTATTTAAAATATATTGATGAATATAAAAATCTAAATTGGAAAAAGAAAGGTCAAGCAATTTTTTCTTATCTCCCGTTATGGGAACAATAAATTTGACATTTTTAATAGTTGTACTCGGTAAAAGCGGAACAATAATTTCATTCGTGTCCGAATTAAACATTTCTCTGATATAAAATATTCCCTGTACAAGTACGTCTTCATCCGATTCGTTTAATTGTGGCTGAAGTATTAAATTATGCGATTGAACGACGGAACCGTGCATAATTTTAATATAATTTATAAATGATATTTGTTCATGTTTTTTATAACTAAACACGTCAATATTATGAAGTTTTGGATTAACAATTATAGATTTTGCCTCATAATTTTTGAGTAATTCCAACTTCGATTTATATTCATGCGCCAATTCAAACTTCAATGCTTTCGATGCATCAAGCATTAATTTTTCCAAATATTCGCGTACGGGTTTTAACTCTCCTTTTAGTATTTTCTGAGCATAAAAAATGTTTTGTTGGTACTCTTCTTTGGTTTGGTAATTTACACAGGGTGCTTTGCAATTGCCTATGTGATATTCCAGACAGACTTTAAATTTGTGCTTAGAAATATTTTCTTCTGTTAAGGCTAATTTGCAACTACGCAAATTAAATATTTTTTGCAATATATCGTTAAGGGTATTCATTAATGTAAGTGACGGGTAAGGACCGTAAAATGTAGAACCATCGTTCGTATAATTTCTTGTTTTAAAAATTCGAGGATATGGTTCAGATGTAACTTTTAACCAAGGATATGTTTTATCGTCACGCAATAATATGTTATATCGAGGTTTCAAGGTTTTAATCAAATTATTCTCCAGCAAAAATGCATCGTTTTCAGAGTTAGTTATAATAATTTCGATTTTGACTGTTTTTATCAACAACAATTTAAATTTACCAGAAGCACGAGAAGCATTATTCCAATAAGAAGAAACACGTTTTTTTAAATCTTTGGCTTTACCAACGTACAACAATAAATGATGTTGGTCAAAAAATTTATATACCCCTGGTTTATGAGGTATGTTTTCCAATTGTTTTTCTATAGTTAAAAATTGTTCCACGTGAAACAATCAATCCTTAATCAATGGTACATAATTGAAAGACAATATATTAAACAATCCCTTATCGCTAATTTTTAATTCTGGAATTACTAACAACGCCATAAACGAGAGAGTCATAAATGGAGCATTAAGAGTAGAGCCCAGAATTTCCCTTACCCATGTTTGTAATTGTTTATATTTGGCAGAAACTATAAAAGCATCATCATCGGTCATTAAACCACCAATGGGTAATGGCAACAGCATGGCATTATCGTTCAAAACTGCTGCTATTCCACCATGTGTTTTACATAATTGGTGAAATACACTGATTATACTCTCGTCATCATGTCCTGTAATAATAATGTTATGACTGTCATGAGCAATAGTTCCACCAAAAGCACCTTTTCGTAAATTTACATTTTTAATAATGCCTACCGTTGGTTTTGCTGGATGATAGCGGTTTATTACTACAATTTTGTCGTAGCCATATTTTAATTTTTGCTGTTCATCAAAAATGGAAGCATAAGGAATGATTGCATCTTCGGTTAGCAATTGTCCATCAGCACAGGAAATTACGTGAATATTTTTATTGGTAGGGGAAATTTGCAAATCAGATGGAGAAAGTGTAGCGGGATTCCATGAATTAATAGTTGAAACTGTATCATTTTTATATGCCCAGTTTATTTGATTTTTCCCGTTTATATATACTGCTTGAATAATATCGAGGTTAGCATTATTAGAAACAACAAAATCGGCATTATCATTCGCTTGAAGCAATCCGACTGGTAAGTTGTAATGATAAATGGGTATAAGTGTAGCAGCACGCAAAACATTAAAATAATTAAAGTTGAGTTTCCATGCACGTTGTAAAATTTTGTTTATATGTCCATCCAGCAAATCGTCGGGATGTGAATCGTCGGTACAAAACATAATATTTTCTGGAAATTGTTCAATTAAAGGGGATAATGTATCAAAATTTTTAGCAGCGCTGCCTTCACGAATAATTATTTTCATACCCAAATTAATTTTTTCAATAGCTTCTTGAAGGGTAGAGCATTCATGGTCGGTAGAAATACCCGCAGCAACATATTTTTTCAAATCATCGCCTGTAAGTTGAGGTGCATGCCCATCAATGGGTTTATTATATTTTTTGGATGCATTGATTTTTGCCCATACTTCTGCATCGTGTGAAACTACACCCGGGAAATTCATCATTTCGCTTAGCATGGTATAATGGTTGCTTGAAAGCAATTGTTCCACTATTTTGGAATCAAGATGAGCACCCGAAGTTTCAAAGGATGTAGCAGGAACACACGACGGTACTCCATAAAATATTTTCAATGGACTTTGTTGAGCATTTTCCAGCATATAATTCAATCCGCTGATGCCACAAACATTGGCAATTTCATGAGGGTCAGAAACAACGGCTACCGTTCCATGTTTAATGGCATACTTGGAAAATGCCGATGGCGACAGCATACTGCTTTCTATATGCACGTGAGCATTTACTAGACCAGGCATGATGTATTCGTTTTCGGACACATCTTTTTCAACAATTTTTTCGATTTTATCGGTGAAATGAATTTCTCCTTTATAGATTCGTTTATTTACAACGTCAACAATATTTCCTCGAATAATGCTCATTATTTATTTTTTTCACGTGAAACATAAAATTTATCTGCCCAAATATACTAACAAAATATGAATATCTGCGGGTGATACACCCGATATGCGTGCTGCCTGTCCTATATTGGCAGGTTTAATTCGCAACAGTTTTTCGCGAGCCTCTGTGGACAATGAGGATAAGGTGGTATAATTAAAATTTGCGGGTATGGCAAGTGATTCAAACTTATTGATTTTTTCAGCGTTCATTTGTTCCCGTTCGATGTATCCCGCATATTTTATTAATATTTCTGCCTGTTCCATAATTTCCTGTTGTAATGATGCCGGAAATGTTTGTACAAGTGCATGCAATTCATTTATTTCTGGTATAAGCAAGCCAAGACTGATTTGTGGACGACTGAGAATATCGCGTAATTTTATTTTTTGTTGAATAGGGTTTGTATCTAATTTTTTTAATAGTGGATTTATAATATCCGGTTCAACTGAATATTGATTAATAAAGGTAGTGAGTTCATTTATATACGTGTTTTTTTCTTGAAGTCGCTTATATCGTTCGGTGGAAGCAAGCCCAATTTGATAGCCTTTTGGCGTGAGCCGTTGATCGGCATTATCCTGTCGCAATAATATTCTGTATTCTGCTCGTGAGGTGAACATGCGATAGGGTTCATCTACGCCTTTGGTAACAAGGTCGTCCATTAAAACACCCATATATGCTTCGTCTCGTTTAAATATCAATGGTGATTCCTTTCTTAACTTCAGTACGGCATTAATGCCAGCCATAATTCCCTGTGCGGCGGCTTCTTCATAACCCGTAGTACCATTAATTTGACCAGCGAAATAAAGATTTTTAATGAACTTGGTTTCTAATGTAGGATATAGTTGAGTAGGGTCAAAATAATCGTATTCTATAGCATAGCCAGGTCTGAATATTTTAACATGTTCCAGTCCCGGTATTTCTTGCATGGCTCTGTATTGAATATCCCATGGCAAACTGCTTGAAAATCCGTTTAAATAATATTCACAGGTATTTACTCCTTCAGGTTCGATAAAAAGATGATGACTTTCTTTATCGCTAAAAGTAACAAGTTTTGTTTCTATGCTGGGACAATAACGTGGTCCAATGCTACGAATAGTTCCATTATACAACGGTGAATGTAGAAACCCACTTTTTATTATCTCATGAACTTTTTTATTGGTATAAGTAATATAACAACTCCGTTGTGGTAGTGGCGATTTTATATAAGGTAAAAAACTAAACTTACCGTTTATATTATCTCCTGGTTGTTCGGTAATTTTAGAAAAATCAATAGTTCTGCCATCCAATCGTGGTGGTGTACCTGTTTTCATTCTGCCAGCAGTAAAACCTAATGATTCCAACTGTGCTGTAAGTCCCTTGGATGCAGGTTCAGAAATACGACCACCTTCGGTATGAAATTGCCCAACATGTATTAATCCGTTAAGAAAAGTTCCATTAGTCAATATGACGTAACGACCTTTAAATTCAATACCCATACTTGTTTTAATACCATAAACGCTGTCATGTTCTATAAGAAGTTCGGATACATTGTCTTGCCAGAAAGATAGATTGGAAATTTGTTCCAGTTGATGTCGCCACTCAAAAGAGAAGAGTGTTCTGTCGCATTGAGCACGAGGACTCCATAAGGCAGGTCCCTTACTGCGATTGAGCATGCGAAACTGAATAGTGGTTAAATCGGTAACTATGCTGGATAAACCCCCCAACGCATCAATTTCGCGCAATATTTGTCCTTTGGCTATTCCACCCATAGCAGGGTTACATGACATTTGAGCAATTTTAGTCATATCATGCGTAACGAGCAAAGTATGTGCTCCCATGCGAGCCGCCGCTGCAGCGGCTTCTGAACCTGCATGACCGGCACCTACAACGATAATATCATAATTAAGGGATAGCATGACGGCAAAGATAATGCTTATTTATGCCTGTTCGTTAATTCCATCAGGTTTTTTAATACCGACTTGCTAACCAGTGCATTAAAACACGCAAACAAAATTCATTTCATTCTTTTGTTAGCGGTTTAGTATTATTTGTCATGTTCTATATGGTTCCTCCTCGTTTCATTGACTATTTTCTTGAGATTGCTTCGTGCGTTTTTCCCTCGCAATGGCGGGTTGAATAATTACGATTTATTTTTAGGAATAAATGGGATTAAATGTTTTTTATAATTAATTATATTTAATACATTTGTCCCCTAATTTAATAATTTTAATCCATGAAACATAAATCATTTATAGTTCTTTTTTTGATGTTCTTGTCGTTTCAAAGTTCCAAATCACAAGTCAGTTTTATTGCTACGGATGAATGTTATGGTTCCTATACGACATTGGTGGCACAGCATCCCGGTATAAATACATCCGATATACTATACTGGTACTGGTTTTTTAATAATGAGAACGATACAATTATTTCTTATGGAGATACACTGCATTATCTTTTTAAGGCAGAAGGTGTATATCCTGTAAGGCTTAAAATCATTACAGCCAGCGAATCGTATAATATGCTTCAGCCGTTGAATGTATATGTAAGACCTTTACCGAATGCAAACTTTACTGTCAACAATGCCTGTCAGGGTAGCAATACGATTTTTTCATCTACTTCTGTCATAAGTCAGGGGTATATCAAGCAATTCAAATGGGATTTCAACAACGATGGTTTCATTGATTATGTTGATTCTTTACCCAACAGTGTATCATTTAATTTTGGAGCAGCAGGAAATTATATAACAAAACTGGAGGTGGTATCAGACTATGGATGTGTTGGTATTACCACCAAATCTGTTCAAATATTTCCAACCCCTGATGTCGCTTTTTCCTATCAGAATACATGTGCCGGTGACATGACCCAGTTTACAAATCATACTATTGGCGGTTCTGTTGATTATTGTATTTGGGATTTTGGCGACGGTCAAAGTAATGTATCCAACGGTAATGTTACACATCAATACAATTCAGGCGGCAATTACAATGTAAGACTAATTGCCGTTACCAACAATAATTGCAGAGACACATTCAGTCTAAACATCCCTATATATCCCCAACCAAATGTTAACATAAGTTTTTCTAACAATAACAATAATATCAACGAAGGTGGAACTATAGATGTTACGGCTAATGGCGATTTTACAAGTCTTCTTTGGTCAACGGGGCAAACCACGAATCCCATTACACTGTCTCAGGGGGGTAATTACACGGTAACGGTAACCAACAGTTTTGGATGTACCAATGCAACTTCTTTTAATATTAATATGAATATGTATAATATGACCACGGGGCAGCCTGTGATTGAAAGTAATACCCTTACACTCAACGGAGACGGAATCAATGAAATGTTCATCATACAAAATATTGCTACATTTAGCAAATGTAAACTTTCGGTATATAATATTTATGGCGACAGAATATATGTATCGGATTATGTTTATTCCAATTCATGGAATGGGAACGATTTGGACGAAGGAGCCTATTATTATATTCTGGATACGGATAAAGGCATATTCAAAGGATGCATCAATATATTACGTTAACTTATAAAAAAATCTTGAAAATGAAAAATATATCTTTATTCATACTGCTCATGGCTATAATGGTGGTAGCAGTAAATAGTACAAAAGCACAGCCGTTGCTTCCCAACAATCAATATCTGTTTAATAAATATGCTATGAACACTGCTTTTGCGGGTAGTGGAGGTTGTTTTGAAGGATATTTCAGTAGCCGACAAAACTGGTCGGGCTTTGAAAATGCACCTCGTACACAAATGCTTTTTTTGGATGCCCCTCTATACAACAAGTCTTCCTTAGGGGGCTATCTTACTAACGACAAGTATGGCATATTTCAAAACACGCATGTTATGGTTTCGTATGGATATTATATTAAAATAGGCAAACTGCAGAAACTCTACTTCGGGCTGGCAGGTGGATTGCTGCACAAGAACATTGATTACGGCTCTGTCAATTCCAATAACCATAATGGCGTCATGGACCCCATGTTGAACAATGTTGGTAGCAACGACACGTGGAATTTTGATGCTGCGTTTGGTATCGTATATCAATGCAGAGAAATAAAAATAGGCTTTGCTGCCCCCAGTATTGTTGATATGCAGATAAACAATGCCTCCAACTGTTATAAATTTCATGCATCCAACCTGTTTACGCTCAGTAGAAGCATTCAATTGGAGCCTACACTGGTGGTTGACATGCCCACAAAGAAATCGGTAGTTTACTGTATTTCTGCCGTTGCTACTTTTAAACAACAAGTAAAGGCAGGTCTTATTTACCGAAAGAACGGCGATATGGGAATTATGGCAAGTTTCATTATAAATCGTTTTTCTATTGGATATTCGTATGAGTTTGGACCTGTTGGACCATTGGGAAATTCAGGCGGGTCGCATGATATTACCATCGGTGTTATTATTGGAAAAAGCAGTAAGATAAATAACAACATCCCATTTTTTAAACCCAACAATCCATACAATCAATGGGTAAATTAGTATTTTTTAAATAATTTATATGGTTATGAAAACATATTACCTAATTTTTTTATATTGTCTATTTGTTTTATTAAGCATATCAGGATATGCACAACCGGTTATATCTGTCAGTCCTGCATCTATTGATGTAACATTAACAGGGTGCAACGATTCAATTATGGTTCCTGTTGAAATCACTAATGCTGGAACATCTGACTTAAATTATAACATAGAAATTTCTGGAGGAAGTGCCCCATCAGGAAGTGCACCATCGGGGTATTGTACTCCACTTTATTCTTATTGCTGTCCCCCTGGTTGTGGAGATGGGGATTATATTAATAATTTTACCTTTAATACTATTAGTAACCTTAATTCTGACTGTAACGGACAATCCGATGGTTATATATATTATCCGGATATGATTACAACCGTTATACCTGGTAACACTTACAATATAAGTATGCAAAGCGGTTCATACAGTGAAGGTTTTGGCGTATGGATAGATTATAATCGGGATGGTGATTATGATGATGCCGGTGAATTTGTGTATAGTTCTCCTACGTATAGTACAGGTATATTTTCAGGAACAGTTACTATACCTGTTCAGGCAACATTAGGAAGAACCAGAATGAGAGTAAGATGTGCATATCATAATGTGTTTAATGCGGCAGATTATTGTAACAGTTTCAATTATGGAGAAACAGAAGAGTATGATATTATCATTGGTAAAATATTTGTTTCTGCAAGTCCGGAATTGGATACTGTCGCACCTGGCAATACGTCCACCATTTATGCTAAAATAAAGTCAGAGGGACTTTTAAGCGGAATTCATCATGCCAACATTCTGATTCATTCCAACAGTCCAACCAATCCAACGATTATTGTTCCCTGTACTCTTCATTTAATAGGTGTACCTGATATTCACTCATCCGAGACATGGTTGGAATTTGATTCCATTATGCAATATACTGCCAAGACAGATACCATTACCATAAGCAATACCGGTTGCGATACGCTAAAAATATCGAATATTCCACACTCATTAACTGCCTATACACTCAGTTCAACCTTACTTCATATTCCTCCTTCCAGTTCTCAAAATATTATTGTTACATTCAATCCACATACTGCGGGGCA
>Ga0302253_1000280_pt1 | contig 47334 bp, 38 predicted proteins | sample AAG_RA_Trp_MG_FD_193537 | JGI IMG/M metagenome (GOLD analysis project Ga0302253, IMG submission 193537) | Enriched activated sludge microbial communities from anaerobic digester in WTTP, New Holstein, Wisconsin, United States - AAG_RA_Trp | ecosystem: Engineered > Bioreactor > Anaerobic >...
TAACTTTTCAATCTCTTTGAGCATAAATTCCTTTTCCTCTATGCTCCATGTTCGTTTTACTTTTTTCATATCTCAAAATTAGTGTTTAAATCACTAATCGTGTCCAAGAATATAGGGGGTTGATACAATCTCACCATGCAGCCACTTCTTCATATAATACCAACTTGCTAACAAGTTCATTAAAACAATTCGCTTCGCTCTTGTTTTAAAACTGTTAGTCTGTCGGCATCCCGTCAAACTCTAATCTCGTCATTATTGACGAGATTAGAGTTTGACGGGACAAAATTCATTTCATTCTTTTGTTAGCAGTTTGGTATTATTTGTCATTATATATATATGACTCCTCCTCGTTTCATTGACTATTTTCTTGAGATTGCTTCGCTACGCTCGCAATGACGGGGTGAATAGTTACAATAAAATGAATTTTTTGAGTTCATTGTTTAAATTTCAATAAATCCTTATTTTTGCCACATCAAAAAAGAAGGCTCTATGAAGGTAGTTAGAACGATTTCCAGAATTTTAGTCGGATTGGTATTTATTTTCTCAGGATTTGTAAAGGCTGTGGACCCGTGGGGTACAGCCATTAAATTTCACGATTATTTTGTAGCCATGGGTATTGAAGGGTTAATGCCTTATGCTTTTGCACTGGCTGTTTTAATGATAGTTGCTGAATTTATTATTGGTTGTTCGCTTTTTTTTAATATTAAAGTAAAATGGGGAGCATGGGGTGCTTTTCTTTTTCTTTGTCTTTTTACACCCATTACACTGTGGCTGGCTATTACCAATTCCGTTTCCGATTGCGGATGCTTTGGCGATGCGGTTACACTTAGCAATTGGCAAACATTTTTCAAAAACGTTATTCTTATTTTATTAGCCATTTTCATTGTTTGGCAACGTAAAGGATTTAAACAAAAAATTTCACCTGTAATGCAATGGAACATAGTAGGCATATTTACCATTTTCATTGGTTTTATTATAGGATATTCGTATGTCCATTTGCCTATTATAGATTTTTTACCATGCAAGGAAGGCACTCACCTACCCGACTTGATGACCGCTCCCAAAGATGCTCCCAGAGACGAATATGCTCAAATTATTACACTTAAAGATACTATTACTGGAAAACAAATCGATATAGATGTGAATACTTATACCAACGATTCCAATTACTGGAAGACAGGTACTAAATATAAATACATCAGCATTTCAGAACCCAAACTCATAAAGAAAGGCTATATAACCCCAATTCATGATTTTAATATTTTTGATGAAAACAATAACAATTATATCGATACAGTATTGCAGTATAAGGGATATGCTTTTCTTTTTGTAAGTCCCAAAATTGAAAACGCTTCTACTAAAAATATTGACAGAATAAAATCACTGTATGCCCTATCCATAAAACAAAATTACAAATTTTTTGCTCTTACGGCTTCATTAAAGCAAAACATTGATACATTTATTATTAAACATAATATTCCATTTTCTTTTTATATGTGCGATGAAACTACGCTTGAAACCATGGTAAGAAGTAATCCTGGTCTAATACTTATCAAAAATGGAACCGTGATAAAAAAATGGTCTTATTTTGATTTTCCTGACGAAACGGACATAGAAAAAATAACTTCAAAATAAATAAGTATGAGAACTCGTATTGCAGCAGGTAACTGGAAAATGAACACTACCCTAAATGAAGGTATGTCATTAGCCCATCGTATAAATGAATTTGTAAAAAATTATTCTCTCGAAAACAAACGTATTATTTTGGGAACACCCTTCACGCATCTTGCTACCATAGCCAGTTCTGTTGATTATAAAAAAATTTCACTGGCTGCTCAAAATTGTGCACGTTGGGAAAAAGGTGCTTATACCGGCGAAATATCAGCCGAGATGGTTCGTTCTACGGGTGCACATTATATTATTATTGGACATTCCGAACGTCGTCAGTTTTTTAAGGAAACCCATGAAGAACTAAAACAAAAAGTGGACTTATGCTTAAAAAGCAACCTGCGACCCATATTTTGTATTGGTGAAAAATTGGAAGAACGCGAAGCCAACCTTCATTTTGATGTAGTAAAAAAACAATTGACCGAAAGTCTGTTTCATCTTGACCATGAAAACATGATGCACACGGTTATTGCGTATGAACCCGTGTGGGCAATTGGTACTGGGAAGAATGCTACTCCCGAACAAGCACAGGAAATGCATGCCTACATTCGCACCCTAATAAAAGAAATATACGGCATTAGCACAGCCATTGAAATTTCCATTTTGTATGGTGGCAGTTGCAATGCTGCTAATGCATCCAGTTTATTTATTCAGCCTGATATTGATGGAGGTTTGATTGGTGGAGCATCACTCAAAGTAGATGATTTTATTGAAATAATAAAAGCCTTATAACCGTTATCTCAGCAAATTGATTAATCCGTTTTTGGATAACGTTTTCCCATTGTATATCATTATTTTTGCCGTATAGGCATACGTATCCATATCCTGTTTCATTCCTTTAAACGTACCATCCCATCCCTGATGAATATCATCCGTTTGAAAAACGCATTCACCCCAGCGGTTGAATATTTTAAATTCGAGCAATTGTTTAATGCCCCAACCTCTCACATAAACAACATCGTTATTCCCATCTCCATTAGGTGTAAATGCGGTTGGAACATCAATACTGTATTCTTCTTTTACTTCAATATGCACCGTACCGGTGATTTGAAAACAATGCATACTGTCTGTTATCAACAATGTATAGGTTGTGCTTTGCAAAGGTTGTGCTATAGGATTGGGGCATTGAGTACACGATAACCCTGTTGCTGGCGACCATTGATAAGTAATGCCATTCTGGTCTGAATTGGACCATAAATTAACCTGTTCACCGATGATAATTGTTGTATCAGAACTATTATACAATGCTGGCACTTGTTGAACAAAAACATTCAACGATTGAGAATTGCTACAACCTTGTGCATCATAAATAGTTGCTGTATAAGTAACAGAACTGTCGGGAGAGGCATTGGGGTTATAAGATACTGAATTGTCCAATCCTTGTGTAGGCTGCCAATATATGGAAATTCCACCCGATGCCGACAACTGAACACTGCTGCCGCGACATATATTAACATCATTTCCCAATTGAATAACAGGTAATGGATAAAGTACAAATGGCTTTGTAATGCTGTCTATACAACCAATAATACTATACACTTCCAGCGTAATAAAATATGTTTGAGGAGTTGTTCCCGTATTTACATAATAATGAGAAGAAGGAGTATGAATACTGTCGTTGCTGCCATCGCCAAATGTCCAGTAACAACTGTCGGCGCCCAAACTGGTATTGGTAAAATTCAGTGTTGCATTTCCACAAGCCGTACTATCACTGCTTCCACTGGACTGTGTATAATCAAAATTTGCCATTACCTGATGTACATGTAAGGTATCTATTGCACCCTTGCAGCAATTTAACGCACTGCAATAAATAAGTGATGGAACAAAGTAACCGCTGGATGGTACATAATTATACGTATGATTTAAAGGAACACCATTGCCAATATTTCCATCTCCAAAATCCCAATTATAAATATTGATATCATTGGTGTCAGTAACATTAAACGTTACTGTTTCACCTTTACAAATAATACTGTCGCTCATGGTTAGTTGCGTATAAGGACCGCCAACCCTGATTAACAGCGAATCATTACTCTTGCATCCAAAGGGAGTTGTAGCTTCCATATTTATCCAATAATTACCAGGTAAAATATAATTATGAAATGGAATATATTGATTGGAAGTACCTCCATCGCCGAAATTCCATTGCCACGATGGGTTGAATATCGTATCGGTATGATTGGTTATTTGTACCTGAAAAGGATAGCAGTTAGATATAGAATCGATAACCGTAAAATGGGCATCAATACTTTGTACTTGCACATATTGATTAATAGTTACTGTGTCCTTACAACCTGGAAGCGTATCTGATACAATCATGGTTATAGTATATTTCCCTGTATCGGCATAATAATGAACAGGATTTACGGCTACTTCCCACGGAGAATTATCGCCATAATTCCAAATATATTGAGCCGAACTAGAAACAATTGAACTATTGAAATACACAGAGTCTCCTTTACAAATGGTATTGTCCGATGAAGTAAAACCAGCATGTATATCATCTGCCCAAAAATAATTTGGGTAAGTTACAGACGCTATACATCCCAACGTATCGGATACCGTTAAAGTTACATTATAATATCCAGCATTATTGATTAAAAAAGAAGGATTTTGAACACTGCTGGAAAGATTATAGGGTGTTATCTGCCATTGCCATGCTACCAACGTTGTATCGGCATGACTGGTATCGGTAAAGGTAACATTATAGGGAATGCAAAAATGATAGGGTGAAGAAACAAAACCTGGTTTTGGGTAAAAAACTCGGAAGGTTACCGAATCCGTATCACGGCACCCTATATTATTCTGCAAATAAATATAGGCTGTTATTGTATCGGAATATGCTGGATAATTGTGAAAAACATATTGATGATAGATAGCACTGTCTATCAAAAAATTATAATAATCCAAATTAACCACATATCCGTCGCCATATTCAAAAGTGATATAATCAAAGTCTTGTGAATTGGCGGTATTCATATATACTTGATTGGGGCAGGTTGGATTTGCAATTTGTAAATGGGCTTGAATATTTCTAACTTTTAAAGAATAACTTTCCTTCCAGAAGCAACCGGTACTGTCATTATAGGCAACAAATTGAATAGTATAATTAACCGATTGTGGATATGTAAACCATACTGTATCATTATAATAATAGACGGGATGAGTGTAAATAGTAGAATCATCATATACGCCATCACCATTCATATCCCAATACCAGCGATTGGCTTGTTTAATAAATGGCATAACCGCACCTATTAAAAATGGATTTTGACAACCGACCATTACCGTATCTATTTTTCCAGTATAAGGACCATTAAGAGTAAAAATTGAATCCAGCAATAATGTATCGTAACAGCCATTCTGAGTTATTACATAAGTTAATGAAATAATGCCATTCCCCTGAAAAAAAATATCCGGATGTGCTGCAACTGAATCGGCTCCTACTACTAAATTGCTATCGTTCATAAAAGTCCACGAATACTGGTCAATATAATTTGAATCGGTAGAAAGACTGATAAAATGAACGGTATCGTTGGCACATCCACCTGTATAAGTATAGGAGACCTGTGGGTGCTGGTGTTCTCCTACTTGTACTTGCATACTGTAAGTGTCAGTGCAACCTAAATCGGTAGTTACCGTGAGAGTAACATTAAACACACCTGTATCCTGATATGTATGTTGTGGGTTTTGCAAATTGGACGTTTGTCCATCACCAAAATTCCATGACCATGAAGTATAATGAGTGTATTGCGTATTGCATGTACTAAAATCAGTAAAACTGACAGGAAGGGGCTTGCATCCATGATTGGGTATAGTTGTAAAAGAGGCTACTGGCTTTTGAACAAGAATAGTATCGGGATTATAGTATGAACTTTGACAACCATGAATATCCGTAATAGTTAATATTACATGATATTGTCCATCATTATTATAAATATGAGACGGACTTTCCTGTGTTGAAGTAGAATCATCACCAAAGTCCCAATTATAGACTAATCCATTGGTATCTTGAGGTGTAAACTGAATAGTATTGCCACAGGAAAAAATTGGATTAATTGAAAAATGTGCATTTGGTGGTGTTCGTATGACAATTTGTTTTATAATGGTATCCTGACAAGGAGTACCAGGAGAAGCAACCATCATAATACTATATGTTCCCGGTGAAGCATAAGAATAAGTAGGTTCATTTAGCGTACTGGTACCCCCATCACCAAAACTCCAAAGCGCCGTTGTACCTGCGTCATTAATAAAATGAATAATCTGATTGGGGCAGACCGTATCTCCTTCCAACGTATGAAACGCAGCGTTTACACTATCTATATTAATATAATTATGAAAAGTCAAACTGTCCGTACAGCCATACTGATTGGTTACATGCAATGTCACAGAATAACTGCCTGTATGCGTATAAGTGTGCATAGGATTTTGAGATGTTGATGTAGTTCCATCACCAAAATTCCATACATACGTCATAGTTCCCATAGCAGTACTCTGATTGGTAAAATTCACCGTAAACGGAGCGACACAATTAGACGTGTAATCTGCGGTAAATAAAACATGAGGGATGCTGGAAATAAAAACAGCACCTTGAACAATGATGTTATCGTTACACCCATGCCCATCCATTATTTGTAACGAAACGGTATAACTACCTGCTTGTGTATAGGTATGACTTGGATTGGTTAAAGATGAATTACCCCCATCGCCAAAATCCCAAATATAATTGGTGATGATGGTATCGCCCGGTATAGAAGTGTTATTGAAATGCACTGTAAAAGGAATACATCCCACATGGGGAGAATCTACACTAAAACTTGCGATTGGATTTTTAAATACATGAATATAATTGGTACGGACAAGCGTATCGGAATACGTATGAGTGGCATCCCAAACAATTAACGTAACGGTATAAATTCCGGAAACAATATAATTGGCAGACGGATTTTGATTGGTAGAAGAATTGCCATTTCCAAAATCCCATTGATATGTTAAGTTGCTTCCCCCTGTCGATTGATTGGTAAAGTTTACGTTCAACGGTGCACCTCCACTCACAGGATTGGCAGTAAAAGCAGCCGTAACCTGTGCTTTGAGTTCTACACATACAGCAATAATAGCAATAATGAGTACTAATAAAAACTTCTTATTCATACTAAAAAAACTGTGTAAATATACGAAAAAATTTATTCCAAATAAAAATCAACGAAAAAATTTATTGCATGGTATTTAGTCGTCCCTTAAAAAGTGGTTGTTGATTTGTTGATTTGTTGATTTGTTGATTTGTTGATTTGTGAGGAAACTCAAAATTCATTTCATTCTTTTGTTAGCGGTTTGGTATTAGAATATTCATGAAATTTTTGACTAAAAGTCTCGTCATTGCTGACGAGACAAATAATTTCTTATAAATACGGCATTATATAATTCATATTTAATAGGATAGGCACTTTTTAAGGGACGACTACTTATGGTAGTCCTTACCATAAGCGGTTTGAAATAAATTAATAAAAAAATCCGCAGTTAGCGGATTTTTTATATCAAATTAACAGTAATTTATTTTATACCTAATTCTTTTTTTACCAGTGGAAGAATGTCATCACTATCGGCAGGGAAATAGAGAATAGCACCGGTACCCGTATCAAATATATAAGTGTAACTGTTTTCTTTAGATACTTTTTCTATTGCCTTTTTTGCCTTGTCAATAATTGGTTTTAATAAATCCTGTTCCTTTTTTTGCAATTCCTGTTGAGCATTCGATTGGAACGATTGAATACGCTGTTGAAGCGATGTTAATTCTTCTTCCTTGCTTTTACGGATAATATCACCTAACGAATCTTTCTTGGCAAGATAATCATTGTATTTTTTTTCAAGTTCATCTTGCATGGTGGTAAGTTGGTCTTCCAACTGTTTGGAATAATCCTGTAAAGTTTTTTGAGCAGCACTTTTTTCAGGCATTGCTTCCAATAAATCGTTCGAATTCAAATGTCCGAGTTTAATTTTTTGCTGTGAAAACCCATTGCATGTTAATGCAGAAACCAATAATACGACTAATAACTTTTTCATAGACTAACTGTTTTAAAATTTTTGCAAAAATAATAAATTAATTTTTATATCCCAATTTTTTCAAAACTTCGTCACTTTTATCAAGTTTTGGGTCGGTATAAAGCATATTGATGCTCCCTGCTGAGTCAAAAATAATGGAATAGTTGCCTTGAATAGCAATTTCTTTGACAGTATTGAACACTTCATCCTGAATAGGTTTTACCAATTCCTGTCTTTTTTTAAATAAATCGCCATCCTTGCCGAAATATTTTTTTTGCAAATCTTTGGCTTCTTTTTCCTTGGCAATGATATCGTCTTCACGTTTTTTCTTCATTTCTTCCGTAAGAAGAACTTTTTCATTGGTAAAATCCTTGTACATTTTGTCAATTTGTGCATAAATGTTTTCAATTTCTTTTTGCCAGTCGGCAGAAATTTTGTCGAGTTGAGATTGTGCTGCCTGATAGGCAGGGATGTTTTTTAGAATATAATCCGTATCCACATATCCCAATCGTTGGGATTGTGAAAAAAGGCAACTTGACATAAAAGTTGCCATCATCAAGGTAAACATGTACTTTTTCATAGCATATAAATTTTATTGTTAAAAATTCTGACCAATAATAAAAGCAAACTGACTGTGATTTTCACCTGTCACAACGGCATCATCAAAGCCCCACCCCCAGTCAACACCCAATTTTCCAAACATGGGTAAATAGATGCGAATACCAACACCAGCCGAACGTTTTAAGTCAAATGGCTTAAATTCATTGATGTTGGTAAAACAATTTCCTCCTTCGGCAAAGGCAAGTACATAAAGTGTAGCATTAGGATTAAGCGACAAGGGATAACGAACTTCGAAGGTATATTTATTGTAAACATTGCCACCTGCCAATGGAGTAAGCGAATTGTTGCCATATCCTCTAAGTCCAATGGTTTCCTTTCCATATAAATTATAGGTCATTAAACCGTCGCCTCCCATAATGTAACTTTCGAAGGGTGAATATCCATAATCTTTATTATACATAGCCAAAAAACCAAATTCAATACGAGAATTCAATACCAAATTTCCTGCCAATTTTGTAAAAAAGGATGATTGAAATGACCATTTATTATATTCTATCCATTTATATTTTTCTTTATCGCTCAACGTGGAATAATCTCTTGACGATAATAAAGAATAAGGAGGCGTTAATTGAATACTGATAGACACGTCAGAACCTCTTCTTGGGTAAATGGGCTGGTCAATAGAATTACGTTCCAGTGTGGTTTTAAAACTTATATTTTTACTTTCGCCATCGTTAAAATTAAATTCCTGAGCCTGCCAATTATGGAGTACATAATTTTGAAAACTCAGTTCGTTGTATAAATTGAAATAATCGTCAGGCCAGGGAAGTCGTCTTCCAATACCGACAGATACGCCGAAAATATCCATCGATTCATGAGTTGATTCACTTTTTTTAATTCCATTGGATTGAACATTGTAATACGTAGCTATTTGCAACGAATTGGGTTTTCTACCGCCAAGCCACGGTTCGGTAAACGATGCCACATACGATTGATAATAAATGCCATTGGTTTGAATACGAATACTTAATCGTTGTCCATCGCCTGATGGTAACGGAGTCCATGCCTGTTTTTTAAAGAAATTTTTAGCACTGAAATTATTGAATGAAACGCCTAATGTTCCTACAATCATATTGGAACCCCATCCGCCCGATAATTCAAGTTGGTCAGATGGTTTCTCTTCTACTATATATTCAATATCTACTGTGCCATCGGCAGGATTTGGATTAGGCTTCACATCCAATTTTTCAGGGTCAAAATAACCCAATGTGGCTAATTCTCTAATTGTACGAATAACATCTGCCTTGCTATACATTTGACCCGGCTTGGTAATAATTTCTCTACGAATAACGTGTTCATTCGTTTTTGTATTGCCTGTTATTTTTATTCTGTTGATGGTTGCAACTTTTCCTTCGTATATGCGAATTTCCAAATCAATCGAATCGCCTGTAATTTGTGTCTCAACAGGCATAGCCGTAAAAAATAAATATCCGTTGTCCTGATAAAGCGAACTGATACTGTTTTCATTATTTAATAATCGGTCTTCTAAAAGTTTTTGATTATAAACATCTCCTTTTTTTAATCCTAGAAAATGGCTGAGTGTATCGGTGCTATATTTGGAATTTCCTATCCACCTAATGTTTCTGAAATAATATTTATCTCCTGCATTGAACCATATTTTTAGCCCAACGGTTTTATCACTGGTAATAAATACAGTATCCTTAACAATAGCAGCATCACGGTAACCATAACTATTGAACTTGTCAATAATTTTTTGCTTATCGTCGGCAAATTTTTCTTCAAAATAGCGTGACGTTTTGAAAAGACGATACCAACGTTTTATTTTGGTTTCTTTCATAACTTTTAAAAGATGAATGTAAGGCGACGGCTTAAAAAAAAGAAATCCTTTTTCAGTATTAATTATTGTTGAATCATAAAATTTTTTCCCACTTACTATATTGTTCCCTATAAACGTTATATCACTAATTTTAAATTTATTTCCCTTTATAACGTCATATACCAGAATAACATGATTCTTTAAAGCCGAATCTGGCATTTGACTTACCTTGACGGAAGCATTGTAATAGCCTTTTTCATAAAAGAATTTTTTAATGATGTATTGAGTAGAAGATAGGGTATTTTCGGTAACCTGATTGCCACGAATTAAATGAATTTTTTCACGAATATCATCGGCTTCACCTTTTGAAACACCATTGATGGAAAATTTGCTTAATCGTGGCCTTTCGGTAAGCGTTATAATTAGAAATGCCGTTTTATTAACGGTTTTTTCAAGATTAATGCTTACATTGGAGAACAAGCCCTGGTCCCAAAGTTTCTGAATAGCCTGTGTAATTTTTTCACCAGGAATTAAAACAGAATCGCCCACCTGTAAGCCAGCAATATTAGTTAATATACTTTCATCAAGATACTGAATCCCTGAAAAACGAATGCCTCCTATTTCATATTTAATAGGAGTATTATAATCAACAATGTCTATTTGCTCCTGTGCTTTACTTTGATTAAAAATAAAAAAAAGACCACTTATTAAAATAAAAAACCTTACTTTCATTTCTTACGTCTTATTCATTTTTTAACTGCTCTGTTGTACGTCCAAAACGACGTTCTCTTTTTTGATAGTCAATAATAGCCTTATAAAAATCATCTTTTGAAAAATCGGGCCACAAGACATTCGTAAAATATAATTCCGTATATGCCAATTGATATAGCATGAAATTGCTAATTCTGTATTCTCCACTTGTTCTAATCAGCAAATCGGGATTGGGTATGGGGTATGTTGCCAACGATTGTGCAATTACTTCATCGGTAATATCACTAACATCCATATCTCCATTTTTTACGCTAGTTGCAATTTTTTTTACCATCTCGTTCATTTCCCAATATGAACTGTAACTCAGGGCAAGTGTGAGAGTTAATCGTGAATTTTCGGATGTTTGCTTAATAGTATTCATTAATTTTTCGTAAACGTTTGGCGGCAGTTGCGTTAAATTTCCTATGGCATTCAGTTTAATATTGTTTTTCATTAACGTTGGGAGTTCTTTTTTTATTGTATTAACTAATAAATTCATCAGTGCATTAACTTCTTCTTTGGGTCTATTCCAATTTTCAGTAGAAAACGTATAGAGAGTAATGTAAGGAATTCCCAATTCTGCCGATGCTTCAGTAACATTTCTAACAGACTGAACGGCTTGTTGATGACCCAAAATACGCGTTAAACCACGTTTTTTTGCCCATCTACCATTTCCATCCATAATAATGGCAACGTGTTGGGGTAGTTTATTCTTATCTATATTTTCTATTAAACTATTGGTATGCATCACACCTTATATCTGTTAAATTGAGTTTATAGGTAAAAAATATTCCCATAAAAGCATAATAATCTTTTTGATGAAAATAGGCAAATTGTTTATAATGCGAAACACTATGGTTTGTGGTAGTTTCAGGAAGTTTTTTATATCCAGAAAGATTATCCAGCCCATCGGTAAAAGTTTTTCTATAAGCCCATTCCGCTCCCATAGCCAATCTTTTCGAAATATTTACTTTTACACCCAATCCAAAGGGAATGGCGGGTTGATACACATGGTCGGCATACGAAGCAATTAAGAATGTGGCTCCTGTAAGTACATAAGGTGTCCATTTTTTCTTTTTGTCTTCAAAGCGATAAGGGAGAAAATTAAGTTCAATTTGCCCTGTTGCTTCAATAATAGGGGTTGAAAAATTTCCACTTCTAATTTGCTGATAGGTATATGAAAAATCTTTATCGTTTCCTTTTAACTGTCCAGAAAAAATGTTGACTCTCAGTGCCCATCGAGTATGGAAAGCGTAACGTACAAATGCTCCAAATGCAGGACGTGGAGCATACATTATTTTTGATGCATTTATATCACCTTGATAATAAGAGCCACCACCAAAAAAGCCAAGGTCAAGGTTTCTTTGTGAAAAAACAGTTTGTGTTGCAAAAAATAAACAACATAATCCCGTAAAAAAATATAACAAACTATGTTTCATGTTAAAATTTAGGTAACCCGCTGCGTGTTGTTTTTAATTTATATGTATAATTTATGGAAATGAAAGAATATGAATCGCGTGCTTTGGAATGGATATCCGAATAACCGTCCAGATAATCGGTAGTAGTATAGCGTTGCCCAAATTCAATGCCAATGGTAGATATTCTGTTAATAGCATATTTAAATCCAACACCTAAAGGTATTACACCTTGAAACTTTTTAAAAGATTCATTTTTATTAGTTCTAAAATCCTTATTGGTTGTGTGGGGATTAAATACAAGCCCACCTATTCCAACAAATACGTATGTATTAACATAGTACAGTTTAAATCGTCGAATATTCTGAAAGGTATAACGCATGCCCAGTCTTTCTTTTAATATGGAATACTCGCATTGAATAGAAGGTTCAAAAATATTACTTGTAAAACTTGCATTTCGTTGCTTACGAGGTAAATAATCGGTATAGGCATCGCTACCATTCAATCTTCCGTAATAAAAATTTAATTTTACGGCTACTTTTTCAACAATTTTGTAACGTGCACCTACCATTAAATGATATCGAGTATTATTCATGTCAAAATCTCCAAGAAAATGTGTACCTTGCTTATTTGCACCTCCAAGTTCACCAAAATAATTTGTTGTACCCGCTGCTCCTACCAATTCATAACGTGTACGTTTCCATCGCTGCCCATAAGAAATATTTATTATAAATAAAAATACTATGATTATAGAAATTGTTTTCTTCATCTCTTATCCTCTAAATTTTGGTAATCCTTGTCGTGTAGTATATAATTTATAAGTTGCATTTATTATAAGAAACATGTATGAGTCTTTGTTTTTAGGGTCTCCGCGTTGATTGTAGGCTGCTGTCCAACCAGGGTGCGTGCCGTCGGAAGGGTCTGCCAAATAGGCTGCAACATCGCCACGTGCATCTCGAATCATTTGGTTGTCGTAATAAGTTGTACTCACATCATCCATATAATCGGTAAATGTTTTACGAACGCCAAATTCTATGCCTATATTCCACCTTCGATTAAGTCCATACTTAAAACCAATACCATAGGGAACGCACAAACTAAACCTTGAATATTTTTTTCGTGTAGGTACTAAGCCCTGACCTTCGGTGCCCAATGGTTGCAGTGCATACCACTTGCCATTATATTGATTTTTAGGATTAAAATACACACCCCCAATACCAGCAAAAAAGTATGTATTGGTTTTGAATCCTTTCAGTCCCCTTACCCTTCTTAAATTATAGCGATGTCCTTGTTTTTCACGAATAATGGAATACTCAAACTGGTCCGAAAATTCTATAATGGTAGAACGAAAAGCAAGGTTTCTGTAATGTCGGTATATTTCCTGTGTTAATTTATCATCGCCTTTTAAAAGTCCCACTGAAAGCATTGCCTTTGTAGAAAAGGTTTCGGTCAAACGATATCTAATACCAATACTCCCCAATTCTCTGGTCATAGATATTTCGAGGTCTCTAACAAAATCGGTTCCTTCGCGATTGGCACCGCCAAGTTCGCCTAAAAAATTGGTAGCCCCGATACCATAAAAAATTTCATATCGCATACGTTTCCAACGAGAAGATGTCTGACCTAACAACGTCAGATTTGTAATCAGGACAAATAAAAATAATATAATTCCTTTCCTCTTCATGAAGGATACATAATTCTTAATTTGCTGTCAAAAGTAGATATTTTATATTTTATTACAAAAAAAAAACGAAAATTTTTAAAAAATATTTTAGTTACGATTGTCGGCACCCCATAAAAGTTTACTCCGAAGGGTGTTATAAAAGTTATAGGATAGGCAGTGCAAAAAATTGATTGAAAACGACGCCTTATTTATTTGGAATTTACTGTTTACAGGTACAGATAAAAAACGATGGTCAAGTGAAATAAGGCATTTTTCAGAGCGTCCAGTGGCTTTTAATGTAATTATAGCATCATCAGGCACAACCAAAGGTCTAACATTTAAGTTATGCACAGCAATAGGTGTGATAATAAAACTATTGGCAGCGGGATGTAAAATAGGTCCACCCGCACTTAACGAATATGCAGTACTTCCCGTTGGTGTTGCTATAATTATTCCATCAGCCCAATATGAGTTGACATATTCATTGTTTATGTTTACTTCAATGGTTAACATCGACGATGTATCCGATTTATGAATGGTAAATTCATTCAATGCATAATTAAAACCATCAAAACTGTTATCAGCATCCAATTTGAGTAAACTTCTTTTTTGAATACTGAAATTACCTAAAAAAATTTCGGTTAATATTTTTTTTATATCTTGCAGATTGATACTGGTAAGAAAGCCAAGTCGTCCTGTATTTATGCCTATAATAGGTATGTTGGTATCCTGAACTATATGCACTCCTTCAAGGAAAGTACCATCGCCACCAATAATCATAAACAAATCGATATTTTGCGACAATTTGTTTTTTATATTATAAAAATTAATATTTTCTTTATCCTTAATATAAGGGATGATATTGTCAGATAAATTTTCAGGAATATAAACTTCCTTATCAAAATCAAGCAGCATTTCGACAATACGTTGTATTTCAATATAATATTGCTTATAAGGCTGACTTGTATAAATGGCTACCGTTTTCATATTCATATATATTAAATAAACTTCGAAAAATGGAAAAAAATTCCTTTTTGTGCAAATTTATTGATTGAAAAATCTACACTCAAGGCAATATCGTAATAGGTAACGAAATCCAATCCAATACCGTAGCCGTAAAGCCACTGATTTGAAAGTTTTTCATCAAAATTATTAAAAACATAACCGGCATCGGCATTAAGAGACAAATAAAAAGCATAGTGAATTTTGGCAAAGCGTTCGTTTTTTAATTTGTAAATGTTTTTCACTTTGGGAGGGACTAATTCCCATCGCACACTATTGGTTGATAAAAAATATCCATTACCGTCCACCAGATACAATTCCATACCTCGTGGAGTAACAAGGTATCCGAATGCTTTTGAAAATATATATCCATGCTCATCAAAAAAAGAATAATTGTAGTTGATAGCATGAGCCATATATATTTTTCTAAAGGGTGAATAAAAATATTCTGACTTTACTCCCATGGTAGGAATTTGCATTTTGGTTGAAAATAAACCTTCATCCATAACCGACGCTTCCAATAAAAAACCTTTAGTAGGATATGATATAGAGTTTGTTTTATCCCATTTAAACAAATAACTGATGCTTGCATATTCCAGCGAATGGTAATTTTTATAAATAAACGAAGGATTTAGTTTGAACAAGGAATCATGAATTAAATGAGTAGAATAGGCAAATTCAACCTGATGCCATACATATAAACCGGGTCTGTATGTAAAAGTGATAGAATAGTCGGAATTGGTATATAGATAATTTTTTCTATACACATAACAGGGCTTATTGTCTATAGTTTGATATGCCACCTGTTTTTGTCGATAATACAGTGCCTTAGTTTCCAAACCCAACGTATTGCTTCTAAATAAATGAGGTATAGTGTAGGCAAAACCATACTGTTCGCGAAAACCAACTCTGACAATGGCTCGCAACAGTTCATCTCTTCCTCTGAAATTTGCTTGTGCTAAAAAAAATCCATAATTTATTTTGTCGTAATCGTTTTCATAAAACCATGTATTTATATTCCGCGATGCCTGCTCAAACACAGGTATAGGCCAGAGATACCATCGTTCTACTACATGAATAAGAATATCGGTACTGGTACCATTGCTATGAATAGTATCTACTATAGCAAAGTTGAACAATGATGTTTTCAAAATATTGTAACTGGCTTTTTCAAGTGTTTTATTAAGATAGGGTAACCAAAGAGTATCTCCCGATTTAAAAGGCAATTCACGCTCAATAATAAAAGGTTTTGTTTTTTTATTTCCCTGTATGTGAATGCTGTCTATAATTACATACTGAGCCATAGAGATTTGCAACCTTAAACATAATAAGATTAATATAAAAAAAATTTTTCTACACATTTTAAATGTTAAGGTATTTAAACAACGAATCCAATCTGTCCTGGTAAAACTGGTCTATATCCGAATTATCCGAAAACGTATTTTTAATAATGTAATTATAACGGTTGAACGATTGAATAATGCGAGCAATATCGTCCTGATTTATTTTAAGTGTTACTTCAATTTTAGTTGTATCTTCAGACGAAGCAATATACAAACTAATAATTTTTGCATTTTCACTTTCCACAATCTGAGCAATTTCTACCAATGAATAATCACGAATATTCATCTCTAAAACAATAATGGTACCATTTTTTTCTACATTGGTTACCTTTGACATGCCTTGCAACAAATCCTGAAGTGTAATAAGTCCCACATATTCCTTATTTTTATTGAGTACAGGGATAACGCTCAGTTTAAGCGTTTCAACACGTTCTGCTACTTCAAAAATATGCTGCTCAGCATATACATAAGGTTTTTTCAAAGACAAGGGATGATTTCCAATAGGTTCATCGGGACTGTTAAGGTCATAAATATCTGCATCGGAAATTAAACCCAACAATTCATTGTTATTTACAATTGGCAGATGTGATACCTTAAAAATATCCATCCATTGGAGTGCCTGCGTACCCGTATCGGATGTTCTTAGTGCAGGTACAATTTCAGAAATTAAATCTTTTGCAATCATTTGGCTATATGGTTTTGAACTCGTATTTTTGCATAAAAAAATTTATGGTAAGATTGAGCGTAAATATAAACAAAATTGCAACACTAAGGAACGCTCGTGGAGGAAATATTCCAAATGTGGTTAAAGCAGCGGTAGATTGTGAAAAATTTGGAGCCCAAGGTATCACTGTGCATCCCCGTCCTGACGAGCGACACATCAGATACAGCGATGTATATGAAATCAAAAAAAATATTTCTGTTGAATTTAATATAGAAGGATATCCTTCACCTCGTTTTTTACAATTGATTCATGAAGTTAAACCGACACAAGTTACTTTGGTGCCAGACCCTCCCGATGCACTTACCTCCAATGCAGGCTGGGACGTAAAAAAAAATATGGATTTCTTAAAATCTGTAATTCACGATTGTCAAAAAGAAGGAATACGTACTTCCATTTTTGTTGACACGGAATTGGAAAATATCAAATACGCTGCTAAAACCGGTACTAATCGCATTGAATTATATACAGAACCGTATGCTTCCAATTTTTTCAATAATAGAGAAGCCGCTGTTTTGCCTTATACAAAGGCAGCAGAAGTGGCAATAAGTGAGGGGTTGGAAATGAATGCGGGGCACGATTTGAATTTGGATAATCTGTCTTATTTTATAGAACATGTTCCAGGATTGTTGGAAGTTTCGATAGGTCATGCACTCATTAGCGACGCTCTTTATTTTGGACTGGAAAAAACAATACATCTTTATTTATCAGCCTTAAAACAGCGATAAAAATTATCCGCCTATATTGTAAAAAGTACCCGTTTGATTTTGACTGCCCGCTTCCGGTTTTAACTCAATGGCTTTAAGTATGGCTTCCTGATAAGACATTTCACGAATGTTTATTTTAATATTACAAAACAGACAAGGCATAAGAAAACCATCGGCAGTAAGACGCAGCCGATTGCATTCGTTGCAATTACCTCCATCGCCACCTTCTACTCGACTAAATATTCCAGTATCAAGTTTCATCAGTTTAATAAATCGTACCTGTAAATGATTTTTAGCAGCAAACTCGGCAACCTCTAAAGCATCAGGCTTATTTTTATCCGATTTTACTACTACATTTAATTTAATGGGATTAAACCCTGCCTGTTGAGCAGCCAAAATTCCGTCAATCACGTTGTAAACATTACCACCACGCGTAATAGCAGCAAAATGTTCTGGATTAATCGTATCCAAACTAATATTGACTCGTTTTAAACCAGCATGGAAAAGTAATTCTGCATATTCTTTCAGATAATAGCCGTTGGTGGTCATGGAAAAGTCGTCAATACCATCTATTTTACCAATCATGGAAACTAATTGCACAATGCTTTTTCTTACTAATGGCTCACCGCCCGTTATTCGTACTTTATTTATACCCAAACTAACAGCAACCTTTATAAATCCGGTGATTTCTTCAAAACGTAAAATCTGCTGATGAGAAATATATTTTACGCCTTCCTCGGGCATACAGTATGTACATCTGAAATTGCATTTGTCGGTAACCGATACACGTAAATAATTGATGCGCCGATTATAGTGGTCGTACAGTAACATACGTATCCTGTTGAATTTCTTTTATATTAATAGGAATCATCATAAAACCATCTGCATTATTTAATGCAAGCAAATGGGCTGACCCATGATAAATTACTGGATAAATTTTATTATCTATTATTTTTACAGGAATGAGGCTGGTTCGTTCTGCATTTTTACGAGAAACACTTTTGGCAAGCGGTAACCAGCAAGTCGCGGGTTGATACTCATGTCCCATCATTTTATAGATAAACGGTTTTACGAGCAATTCAAATTGCATATAAGCAGAAACAGGGTTACCCGGTAATCCGAAACAATATTTATTACCCTTTTTTGCCATCAAAGTAGGCTTACCGGGTTGAACAGATATGGCATGAAATATAATTTCAAACCCCAGCGAAATTAATGCCTGTGGTACAAAATCAAAATCGCCCATGGAAACACCGCCCGATAACAAAACCACGTTCGCTTCTATTAACATCTGTTTGAGATGTTCTATAGTATCGTTAAGTGTGTCGGGTATGATACCCATATAATCGGCAAGAATGCCCATTTGTTGACATTGTGCCACCAACTGATACGCATTGGAATTTCTAATTTGTGTTTCATTAGGAATATTTTCAGGCTCAGTAAGTTCGTTACCTGTAGAAGCAATCACAACAGTTGGCTTTTTATAAACGGGAACTCGAATAGCACCCACCGTTGCCAGCGTAGCCATTTCCTGAGGACGTATTAAAGTACCTTTGGAAAGTACTTTTTCATTCTTTTTAATATCTTCTGCAGCATAACGAATATTGGATTTGCTTTCTACTCTATTTATCAGTACCTCACCATTTTTATTTAGCGATGTGTCCTCTACTTTGGCTACATAATCGGCATTTTCAGGAATTCTGGCACCTGTCATAATTTTTACACATTCCCCTTGTTTAAGCAGGGCAACAGGTTTATCGCCTGCTTGTATAGTTTGAATAATTTTCAACGTTTTTTCAATATCTGATTTTTGAAAAGCATAACCGTCCATTGCCGATTTGTTGAAAGGCGGAATATCAATATCGGAACGTATATCTTCGCCTAACACACGTTGCAATGACTGAATATAGGAAATATATTCTATCGTTGTCTGCACAGCATTTGATAATGCCAACTCTATGGCTTTTTCCAACGTAATCATCATCTCTTTTTTATTGCAAAGTTAAAGATGTTTTTACAAAATAGTATTTTTGAAGCAGAATATCTATTCATACCCAACCGCTCATCCCGTCTCGTCATAATTGACGAGATTGTCGGCATTAAATGCAACTTACTAATAAAACCTCTATGAATGCAAGTTAGTTTTACTTATGTACTACTTTAAAATGCTGTGCCGATTTATCAAACCTTACAGTAAAATAATACATCCCCTTATCATATTTTGATAAATCAACATTCACTTTGGAATTTCCAAAGGAATTTTGCAATTTATAAGAATATACTTTTTTGCCTGCTTCATTTTGAATAATGATTTCTACATTTTTGCTCTCATAACCTTCCATATCAACAGTAACTATATCGCTGGCTGGATTGGGATATATTCCAACTGTAAATGATGATTGTACATTTTCAATAGAATAGGAAATAGCATTGACTGATTGTATTGCTTGACTTGAATCACAAGGACCATAAACAGTTAAAATAATTGTATAAATTCCTGGATTAATATATGTATGAGTTGGGTTTTGTAATGTTGACGTTGTACCATCACCGAAATCCCATAAATAACTGTTGGCACCTGTTGAAGTGTTGGTGAAAGTAAAATCAAGTTGATTGGAAATATAAGTAAACGATGCCGTTGGAGTAATATTGTTAACGGTAATTGTAATCGCATTGGAGAGAATGTTATTAGTTGAAACGCAGTTTTCGGAAGAAGTTAAAATACAAGTAACGACATCATTATTATTCAACGTACTTGATGAAAATGTTGAATTGTTAGTTCCTGCATTGGTTCCATTTACTTGCCACTGATAAGTTGGACTTGTTCCCTGATTGGTAGCATAAGCAGTAAACGTTACATTATCACCAGAGCAAATAGTAGTATTACTTGAAGTAATAGAAATAGCAGGTTCTAACATTTGATGAACAGTCATAGTTATTATGTTAGAAGTTGCAATGACAGGATTAGCACAGGTTAAACTTGAGGTTACCATACACGAAACGGTACTGCCATTTGCTAAGTTTGTAGTGGTATAAGTAGAAGTGTTATTCCCTACATTGACACCATTGACTTGCCATTGATAGGTAGGCGTACTTCCACCATTAGTGGGAGTTGCTGTAAAAGTAACCGAATTTCCTGCACAAATATCGTTTGATGATGCAGAAATAGCAACTGTGGGCGTTACTGTATTATTAACAGTCATTGTAATGGAATTGGAAGTTACCACAGGGTTCCCCGTTACACAACTTGAACTGGATGTCATAGTACACGTTACAACATCATTATTTGATAGACTGGTTGAAGTATATGATGAACTATTTGTACCCACATTATTGCCGTTAATTTGCCATTGATAAGTAGGAGTATCCCCACCATTAGTAGGTGTTGCTGTAAAAGTAACACTTGTACCAGAACAAATAGCAGTACTGCTTGCAGAAATACTAACACTGGCAGGTGAATTAGAATCTATGGTAGCCACAACGGGCACTCTGGCGCTTGAACAATTTGTAATGGTTTTTACTTCCCAGTCATAAAAGTAATAATAATAAGTTAGTGGATTAGTAGTAGCACTGCTGGTTTTTATAGAAATTAATCCGGGTAAAGTATAGGGATAGTTAACACCTGAATTTAATCTATAAAGTCCACAACTGGCAGGAGCAACTAATCTGAGGTTAGTGCCAACGGGAATATCAAAATTAAGTGTCATTCTACTTGCCCCCGCTGGAATGTTAACAGTGGCTGACTGCAATGTTGTACCGCTTGAATTTTTCAGTTCAATCAAACGATTGCCTTGAGATGAAGCATAAACGCTCACCGAAACAAGCCTTACCGGAGCAAAACAGTCAAAAACTTCCCACGATTGATTGGAATTGGTTGCACCACCACCGCTATATATGGGTCCTACATATTGAGATGTTCCGTACATAGTTGAATCACTTTCCACATAATAAGTGGTAGTGGTAGAAATAGATGGAGTAGTATATGTTGTTCCTGTATTTACAAGATTCCCTCCTGTAGCCGCATCATACCAGTTAAGTGTACCACTTCCCGTTGCTGATAGAGTAACACTTCCGGTTCCGCATCTTGAACCATCTGTTACAGCAGGAGCAGTAAGTACATCAATAGTAATATAATTTGTTTTTACTAATTGATTGTTTCCACAATTATTGGTGGCTGTTAAAGTAACAGAATATATTCCACTTGAAAGATAGGTATGAGAAGGACTTTGCAATGTTGATGTTTGTCCATCGCCAAAATTCCATTGCCAAGCACTTGGATTACCTGTTGACGCATCGGTAAATTGTACAAATCCAGAACAAGCAGTAGAAGTAGGAGTTGCTGAAAAAGCAACCGTAGGTGTTGCATTTACTTCTACCACGGTAGTACCACCCAAACTTGGACATCCACCCAAGGTAATGGATACCGAATAAGTACCAGCCATAGCGGATGTAGCATTTGTAATAACAGGATTTTGTTGTGACGAAGTAAAACCATTTGGTCCCGACCAACTATACGAAGCACCTGTAACAGTAGGCGTTGATAAGTTAATGGTGGAAGCCACACAAACTGGACTATTACTTGAAGCAGTGGGTGTTGGGGGACCTGTATTTACCGTAACCGTAGTTGTACCACCTAAACTAGTACAGCCATTTACAGTAACCGATACAGTATAAATACCCGCCATTGCAGTTGTAACATTTGTAATAGTAGGATTCTGTACTGTTGAAGTAAATGAATTTGGTCCCGACCAACTATACGAAGCACCCGTAACAGTAGGGGTAGTTAGATTGATAGAAGTTCCAGCACACACAGGTGAATTACTCGACGCTGTAGGTGTGGCTGGTATAGCGTTAATGGTCATAGTTATGGGGACAGAAGTTGCAGGGTTGCCCGTTACTCCTGAAAGGTTAGATGTCATAACACAAGTAACGACATCATTATTGGCTAATGTATTAGTAGTATAAGTAGGACTATTAGTTCCTACATTATTTCCATTCACTTTCCATTGATAAGTAGGAGATGTTCCACCATTAGTGGGAGTAGCAGTAAATGTTACTGATGAACCTGCACATGAAGGATTACTTCCTGCTGTAATGGCTATAGAAACATCTGCAGCAACGGAACATGCTGGTATTTGGAAAGAATATATTTGTGTTTTTTGTGCACCCCCCGAACCCAAATACATACCTGTATGCCAGAAAGTAATACCATCGGGGTCAAGTGTTGTTTCTGAATAATCACCATCGCGATTGGTATTAGTTTGAGAACCTGTTCCTGCCTTAACAATCGTTTCAGAAATAGGAAGGGTTCCCAAGGGGTCACATGACCGGCGACCTGCATAAGCCAAACTCATATATGTACTGGAAGAATTAGATTTGGAATAACATAATCCAATTCCACCATTGTTATCCATAGCAATGCTTCCCAACCATCTATTGTCTGTATCGGGAGTATAAATACCTTCCTGATACATACTCCAAGTTCCTGTTGATTTGTCTTGACGTAATTCACACCATTTAATACTTCGCTGTGTTGAACTGATTTTTACTCCCCAATTCAATACGACACTGTTATATTCACTCCATGTTTTCCATTGAGCACGATACGTTAATACACCGCCAATACCATCTAATTTTTGTGAAGTACCTGGTTGTGAAATATCATTCCAATTTACATCATAAGAAGCATCGAAAGCAGCACAGGAAACACTACCTGCTGCAGTAATAGTCATAGAGGCTGTTGTTCCCCAACTTACACTTGCATTGTAAATATTAATTGCATCAGAATAACTTGTTCCCCATCCATTATCGGAATATGAAAATATGGGGCAAGGAGTACCAACAGACGGTAATGTTCCATCGCTAGCATCTCCTGGAAGTGGAACAAAAAAATAGCCTGCGTTTGGAGGGGAAAAAGTAGTATATACTGCTCTTGCACTAGAATTTCCAACTAACATCCTATCTCGTTCAAAACAATACACTTTTTGAGTTGTTTGATTTGATGTCATGTAATAACCATCTGCCCATACTGAAAATTTTAAATAATCTGGGAATTGTGCAGAAGTGAATGTATATGTGTACCACGAACCTGTAGCATCACCTGTTTGAGAAATAGCAATATAAATTTTCTTATCCGAGGACGAACCAAATTGTGACAAGAACCATCTATCAGCAGCTTTGTCGTATAACACAATAGGGTCACCATTATTAGCCGTTGCAGGAGACCATAAATTACCTAACGTTGCCGTTAGTAATACTGTTCCAGTTGTTTTATTATAAACTTTAAATGTTGTAGCATTAATCATCTGCACATACTGAGTTAATCCAACAGCACCACTTGGGTCTAATGGATACATACCACTAACAGCCTGTCCTGCCCAACTGGTTAACGCTGCTTTAGGATTTTGAACAGTTCCCATTTGTTTTTGCATAGAAGACGGTTCATTGCCATATTGAGGTCCATCTTCAGCCGTAAATTCATACTTTTGTGCTATTCGATGTTCCCTATCCTCTGATTCTCGTGGCAGTACACTCATATCTACCGGATGTTCGGCAACAATTTCACGCAATGGTTTTGTTTTATGAAATTCAGAGCAGGTAATTACATTACTCTGAGCGGAAGTATTTTTTGAAATAAAACCACTTATCGATGCTCCCAATACAAAAATAAATAATATCTTTTTCATAAAAATAATGATTAAATTTATGTGCAAATATAAACTAAATATAGGAAAAAATCAATACTAATTCGTTTTAGTTAAGCAAATAAAAATATTCTTCAGAAAAAAAACAATATAATTACCATTAAATTAGTTTATTAGATTGTTGATAAATTTTTTCTAAAAAAATAATTTGTAATGAATAATTGGTTATTCCGACTCGAAAATCAGGAAGGATTGTATCCCCACTTAATATAAATAGCCCCCCACGTAAATCCAGCACCAAAAGTAGCCAATATAATATTATCTCCTTTGCGAAGTTTAGGTTCCCATTCTTCCAAACATAAAGGCAGTGTAGCAGAAGTTGTGTTTCCGTATTTTTCAATATTAATCATCACTTGTTCTTTATTGATACCCATTCTATGGGCAGTGGCTTCAATAATTCTCATATTAGCCTGATGTGGTACAAGCCATGCAAGGGTTTGGGGAGTAATATGATTGCGTTTCATGAGTTCTAGACTGACATCAGCCATTTTAGATACAGCCCATTTAAATACTTGTTGCCCTTCCTGATAAATATAATGTTCTCGTGCAGCCACTGTTTCAAAACTTGCAGGGTTTAATGAACCACCTGCTTTTTGATGAAGATGTACACGTCCAACGCCATCTGATTGCAGCAATTCGTCTATTATGCCAATATCTTCGGTTGTAGGTTCCAATAAAACAGCACCGGCTCCGTCACCAAAAATAGGACAAGTAGTTCTATCGGTATAATCAACAATAGACGACATTTTTTCGGCACCCACTACAATTACTTTTTTATATTGTCCAGTTTCGACAAATTTAGCAGCAGTAGATAAGGCATACAGAAATCCACTGCAACCTGCGTTAATATCATAACTAAATGCATTTTTTATACCTACTTTATCGCAAATAATATTGGCTGTAGCAGGAAATTGCATATCAGGAGTAACCGAGGCACAGATAAGTAAATCTATTTCTTCAGGATGGATATTTGTTTTTTTTAAGAGTTTTTTTACGGCTTCCGTTCCCAAATCGCTGGATGCCTTTCCTTTCTCGCGAAGTATATGTCGTTCTTTAATACCAATTCTGGTCATTATCCATTCATCGGTAGTATCAACCATTCGACTTAATTCTTCATTCGTTAGTATGTATTCTGGTACGTAAGTGCCTACTCCTTTAATAACGGCTCTAATAGTTTTCATTAATATCGATTTTTAAAAAAAATTTTTTATTTTTTCTACCAATTCAGCCTTTACTACCCTGTACATGTGAAGTATCATGTTCATTATGGCTAAGGCTGTTGAAGCACCATGTCCAATAATAATAGTCTTGTTAACTCCAAGTATAGGCGTACCGCCATATATTTCAAAGTTTAATTTCTGAATAAAATCATCGGTCAGATTTCTTTCTTTAAGCAACGAATAAAAACCTTCAGCCATCTTTAAAATAATATTTCCTACAAATCCATCACAAATAAGTACATCCGCTTTATCGGTAAAAAGTTCATTGCTTTCAATATTTCCAATGAAATTAAAATCTTTACTATTGTTCATGGTATCGTATGTAGCTTTGACTAATAAGTTACCCTTTTCTGGTTCAGTACCAATATTTAAAAGGGCTACCTTTGGTTGTTTAATTCCCAATACAAATTGAGAGTATTTAGAGGCAATAATTGCGTATTGATATAGCACATCGGGTTTACAATCTGGATTTAATCCCACATCGGCAATAATAGAAAAATTTCCATTGGGTTTAGGAATAATAGAAGCAATACAAGGTCTTATAATTCCTTCAATAGATTTAATAACCTGCATGGCACCAACCATCATGGCACCCGTACTGCCTGCACTTGCAAAGGCATTAATTTGATTGTCTTTTAGATGCTGAAATCCTACAGTAATAGATGAGTTTGTTTTTTGAGAAAAGGCAGCAGCAGGCGATTCGTGCATTTCTATTACTTCAGGTGCATGAACAACGAACAGTCTCTGGTCATGAATATTTTTTTCTATCAGATACGATTCTATCTGTTCTTTGTTTCCAAATAGACTAACTTCTACATCTTTCGGCAAATGCTTTAATGCCATTACTGTTCCTTCCAAAGGAACATTGGGGGCATAGTCGCCTCCCATAATGTCAATTCCAAGCCTCATATCAACGTATTACTTAAACAGCAATTTCTTTTTCTATAGCCTTTTTACCACGATAAAATCCACATTCGGGACATACATGGTGGTATTCTATTGTTGCCCCACAATTGGAGCATGTTGCTAATGTAGGTAAAGAAGCCTTATCGTGCGTTCTTCTTTTGTCTCTTCTCTCTTTAGAGTGTTTTCTTTTTGGATGTGGCATATTAACTGTGTTTTTAGTTTAACAATTCTTTTAATTTATCCCAGCGTGGGTCGTTGGTCACACTTTCGCTAACCGTATAACGATTTAATTTTGATATAAACTCTGGATTACATAAACTTTCACCTATTTTATTAAACGGATGAATTTTTTTCATGGGTATAGCAAAAACAATCGTTTCGAAAATATAGGGAGCTATATCAAATTCTTTAGACTGTGATGGTATATATATCATTTCTTCGTCGTCGTCCATTATATTATCATCCAATTTTACAGTGAAATTATTTTCAAAGGCAATATCCATATAAAATTCGTCCAGACAGCGATCACATTCGGCTAAAATTTTACCATTAATTATAATACTAAAATCAAGCATAGTATTTACCTTTTTTAAGGTAACCTTTGCCTGGGCATATATATCAACTATATCCTGATAATTGAATTGGTCTGTAAACGATTTGTTTATATGATAGTTATAATGATATAACCCATCCTTCAAGCCTTCAATTGGAATAATATAATCTTTTAACAGATTCACCCTTTCGAAAATTTTTGCAAAGATAAATATAATTCTTTAAACTGTCAAAGAAATTTTTTAATGATTGGTCAAAATTCAATTTTTTTTCATACTTTTACGGTTTATTAAAACAAACAAGTTTATGTTTACATTATTTAAAAAAGCAGACGTATTTGCTCCAGAATTTCATGGCAGAAAAGATATTCTTATTAGCGGGCAGAAAATTGTTGCTATTGCCGATAATATAGATGCACCTATAGGTTTGGAGTGCGAGGTTATTACAGCAGATGGATTAAAAGTAATACCCGGATTGATAGATGCCCATGTACATATTGCCGGAGCAGGAGGCGAAGGCGGTCCATCAACACGCACTCCCGAATTGCAATTGAGCATGCTGGTTGAAGCAGGTGTTACTACGGTTATTGGTTGTTTGGGTACCGACGGCATGACACGCTCTGTGGAATCGGTATTGATGAAAGCCAAAGGATTAAAAGCCGAAGGTGTTTCATGCTGGATTTATACGGGTGCTTATCAGGTACCAACACCCACAATTACCGGTGATGTTGGACGAGATATAGCATTAATAGACGAAGTTATTGGAGTAGGCGAAATTGCTTTAAGCGACCATCGCTCTTCCTGGCCCAGTACAGATGAATTAATCCGATTAGTTGAACATGCACGCGTTGGTGGAATGCTTGGTGGCAAAGCAGGTATTGTAAATATTCATCTTGGCGACCAGCACGAACCCTTTCAACCCATGTATGATGTCATAGAACGCAGTCATGGTATGCTTAAACTGACACAGTTCCTACCAACCCATTGCAACCGTAATGATTACACACTGGAATCGGCTAAAGAATTTGCCAAACGCGGCGGATATATTGATATTACCACTAGTTCGTATCCTTATTTCCCAGAATACGAAGTAAAACCTTCGAAGTGCATTCCCCTATTGCTGGAAGCAGGTGTTCCAATTGAAAAAATTACTTTTACTTCCGATGCATGCGGTTCATTGCCCGGGTTTGATGAAAATGGAAACCTTGTTAAACTCGAGATGGGATTGCCCAATGCCAATTTTCGTGAATTGATGGATACCGTATATCAGGAAAATATTCCTTTGGAAACAGCCATAAAAGTATCTACCTCAAATCCTGCCGATATTCTGAAACTTTCAAAAAAAGGACGTATTGCCATAAACAACGATGCCGATTTGGTATTTATTGATAATAAGCGTATTTATCATGTTATGGCCATGGGAAAATTTTTGATGAAAGATGCTAATATTCTGAAAAAAGGAAGTTACGAAAAATAAATTATATCGGTTCTCTTCACATGTATTCCCCATTAGGTGCTGGTTCTTATACTAATACCGACTTGCTAACAAGATAATTAGTCGTCACTTAAAAACTCATTTTAATCTTTATTGTACTTTTCTTTTTTTCCGCAAAAAAGAACCCTGCATGATTTTTAAATAAAAAAATAAACCTTCTATTATCATGCAGGCTCTTACTGACCTTAAAAAAGAGCATTTATAGTACAGTAAAAAAAGTTCCCAAAAGAAAAAACTCGTCTCGTCATTGCTGACGAGAAGAAATTTTTCCTAAAAACATAGCAATCCCCAGCCAACGTAGAGGCGTATTGCAATACGCCTCTACTTCGTTCAAACAGCTTTTCGGCTTCAACCTATCCCTGCTTGCTTGTTTTTTACGTAAAAATTTCTAATGCAACATCACTCTCTATACAAACATAGTGCGTAGGGAAAGTTCACCGGCGAGCAAGACATGGCGTGTTACACTGAGCCTGTGTCCACTGAGTTTACCGAAGTGCCGAAGTGTGAAGGGCAAAATACTTAGAATATTTATGAAATTTTTGACTAAAAGTCTCGTCAGTAATGACGAGACAAGCGGGTTGAAGCATCGGTGAACGAGAATTTTTTGTAACTTTTTGTTTCGAATGACAAAAAGTTTGAAAAAAAAGTTAACATAGTTGCAACATTTTTCGCTAAAAGTCTCGTCATTGCTGACGAGATAAATAATTTCATATAAATACGACATTATATAATTCATATTTAATAGGATAGGTACTTTTTAAGGGACGACTAATTAAGCATAATAAATACAGAAAGCATTACAAATCATACGTATAATTTTTTTTAAAATAAAAGTTGTATTAATTTTGAAGTCAAAAAAAATAAGTATGAGTATTTTGGTAAATAAAAAATCACGGGTATTAGTTCAGGGATATACGGGTGGTGAAGGTACATTTCATGCAACGCAAATGATGGAATATGGAACAAATGTAGTTGGTGGTGTTACACCTGGGAAAGGAGGCACTATGCATTTGGACAGGCCAGTATTTAATACTGTTTCCGAAGGTATTAAACAAACAGATGCCAACGTATCTATAATTTTTGTACCATCGCCCTATGCCGCAGATGCTATTTTGGAAGCAGCCGATGCCGGTATAAAACTCATTATTGCTATTACCGAAGGAATTCCTGTACAGGATATGATACAGGTAAAGGCTTATCTAAAACATAAAGATTGTCGTTTGATAGGTCCTAATTGCCCGGGTATTATTACTCCGGGTGAAGCCAAAGTGGGCATCATGCCCGGTTTTATTCATCAAAAAGGTATAATAGGAATTATCAGTCGTAGCGGCACATTGACTTATGAAGCAGTTGACCAAGTTACCAAATTGGGTTTGGGAGAAAGCACCTGTATAGGCATTGGTGGCGATCCAATTATTGGAACAACAACCCTTGATGCAGTACAACTCTTTATGGAAGATGACGAAACCAAAGGCATTATTATTATTGGTGAAATAGGTGGTCAAATGGAAACGGAAGCTGCCAAATGGATTAAAGAACATAAGTCAAAACCTGTGGTAGCGTTCATTGCTGGACAAACAGCACCCAAAGGCAGGCGTATGGGACATGCAGGTGCTATTATTGGCGGTGATGAAGATACGGCGGCTGCTAAAATGAAAATAATGCAGGAATGCGGTATTGCAGTAGTGCAATCACCTGCACACATTGGTATAACTATGAAAAATCAACTAAAATAATAAATATATGGATTTGTTAAAAGACAAAGTGGTTATTGTTACAGGTGCTTCCCGTGGTATAGGCAGGTGTATTGCTACGCGTGCAGCACAGGAAGGGGCTCATGTAGCCTTTAGTGATATACGGGTAGATGAAAATATGATATCGCTTGAAAAGGAAATTAACGAATTGGGCGTTAAGGGCAAAAGTTATGTGTCCGATGCTTCCAAACACGAAGATTCACAAATATTTGTTGACGAAGTAATCAAAGATTTTGGACGCATAGATGTTCTAGTAAACAATGCAGGTATTACACGCGATTCATTATTGATGCGAATGACCGAAGAACAGTGGGACATGGTTATTAACGTTAATTTAAAATCTGTATTTAACTTGACCAAAGCCGTACAAAAATATATGCTGAAACAGCGAAGCGGTTCTATTATTAATCTTAGTTCAGTAGTGGGTGTGGGTGGCAATGCAGGGCAGGCAAATTATGCAGCCTCCAAAGCAGGAATTATTGGATTTACCAAATCGGTGGCAAAGGAACTGGGTAGCCGTAATATCCGATGCAATGCAGTGGCACCGGGCTTTATAGAAACAGATATGACTAAAACATTGTCCGAAGATGTAATAAAAGAATGGTATGAAAAAATACCCATGAAACGCGGAGGTTCTCCTCTTGAAGTTGCCAATGTTGTATTGTTTTTAGCAAGTGACCTGTCTTCTTATGTAAGCGGTCAGGTGATAAATATTTGTGGAGCTATGCAAACATAAAACAACGCACAGAAGACTTAATGTATGTGTTAAACTTTATCATCGACTTATACCAATGATTGTAAAAAATCTAATTTATTCCTTTATTTGGTCAATAAAGGATTTCTCATTTATCAGAAAAAAACTTTGTTGAACGGAACGGTGAAATAGTTTCCTTTTTTTTTGCATTAATTGATAAATGGGGAATACCTGCTTTTGCTCAGCATAATTTATTATTTTATTCAGAATATTCTTTTCAGAAGTATATCCAATGGCAGATTTAAACGGCTTGAAACGTACAGGTGATGGGTACAATACTCTAATTTTTTCAAAAGCATTTTTTGTATAAAAATAATCCCATGAATCAGGTGCCGTATGTAAAACATTTTTATTTAGAGATATTAAATTTTCTGCTACATTTCTTGTCAATAAATAGGCTGCTCCTCCTGTTAATCCTTTTAATTGAATTGGAAAACTTAGTAATCCATCTTTAAGTTTTTTAGAATGTATGGTACTAATTCCTATTTTATAACTTGTATTTACAGTTCTAAAATCTAATAAAATAACTTCATTTATGGAAATTTCATTTAATAAATCATTGAGTATATCTTGAATATTTATCGGTAGAATAACATCATCTTCAATAAAAAAACCGACATCCATTTTTGTTTTTAAAAATGCTTCATACGCTTTTGTTTTAGAAAGCACACAAGCAATATTACCTTTGGTAAGCCATGATTCAAGTTTATTGAAATCATCAACATTGCAAATGCGTTTAATCTCATCATCTGCTAAATTGTTTTTATCAATTGCCTCTATTTCAACGTAATCTAAGCCCAGTATTTTAAGATGATGAGTAATATAATTATATCTTTCTTTATTTGATAAAAGAGTTGTAACGTATGTTTTCATATTTAATAATCTATGATTCGCATTTATAATTAAAAAATTTATGGAATAGTTTTTTAATAAAATCAAATATTTTTCTTACAAAAAAAGGTGAAGCAATATAAATTTTCCTTTGATAATATGAAAAGCATGATTCTACAGGACGTTTGGATGTATCAATGTAAATATTTTCTTTTTTAGATAGTTTTATAGTTTCCCTCATCCATATTCCCTGTGTAATGGCAGAGCATAAATATATAAAAGGTCCATGAACATAGTTTAATGCTGGATTTCCTTTAACGCTTAATGTTGTATATGATTGACTTCGAGAACTTCCTTTCGTCTCAAATTCCCAAGGAGATTCACCTTCTTTAATAATTTCCAACCATTTTTTTTTATTCCATAAACCTGTTTGAAGAGATATTTTATATTTTTGACCGTTTTCAATAATTCCAAAACGTTGGTCTTCTTCCAATAATTTATAATTCCACCATTCCTTGACATATTTATTAGGAAAGGCAGCCAGTAGCATAAAAAGAGCATTATGACGTTTAGAAATATCTATACAATCATTTAGTAATGAGGCATCTACAGGTTTATAAAGAAAATAATCTTCCAGTAAAAGTATGATATAATTATAAGGAATTTGTTCAATTATTCGCTTTGTTTCTGTTGACCAGTCAGTAATAATACCTGAATTTAAAGTAATAACAGATGGATGTTCGAATTTTAAATAGTTAGTTCCTAAATAAACTGGGTAAGGACATGTTGGAAAATATTTGAAAAAGAATGAAAAAAAAGGATTCCATACATCTGAATATTTATCGCAAGATAATACTAAAAGGGCAGTATCGTCAGAATTGCTCATATCTTACTATTCTTTTTTTTAAAAAAAATATTATTGAACATAATAGAAAATAATTCATATCCCATATTTTTCAACATATAATATTCTTCGGTTTCTAATACAGAATTCATTTCAAAATTTAATTAAATAATGGTTTATGGTAGAGTCCAAAATACGAGCATAAGTTTTTTCTTTCCACCAAAAATACGAAGATTTATTTATCATCCCATATTTAATTTGATGCTTATTGATTATAGGTAATGGGTCTTTTAATGCTAAAAAATACGTTTGATAATATTGACTTATCACAGGATTATGAGCCTTATAAAAAAAATCAAACAATTTATCGTTGTTTGAAAAAAGGTGTAATATATCGTTTCGATTATAATGGGTCAGGTTTTTATTATAAAAATCGCAAAGTTCGTTATTCTTAAAAATTTTACATAATCTTAAACGATGATAATTATATGAACAAGATAAATAGTTATGAAAATACCATCCATAAAATATTTTAAATTGTGTTGAATCCATTGCATTATTTGATGATAAAAATGAAAGAACTTGTAAATCAATTTTATTTTCGAACGACCCAATAAAAAAGAAAATTGTACTGTTACTGACCAAAATTGGATTTGAGTATTTATAATTTTGCCATGCATTAGCTATATTGCTATCGACAATTACGTTATAATATATTCCGTTTTTTATCTTTTTTATTTCATTTATATTAACCAAGTTTTCTTTCATTCTTTGATTATTATTTAAATTAAAATTAACTTTGGGTAAAACTAAAAAAGAAATAATAAGAATTAATCCAGTGAGTACTACTTTGTTTATCATATCTTTTTTATATGATAATATAAAGTTGATGAAAACAATGATAGAAATGAAATATATTATTTGAATAACTTCATTAAAATGCCAATTTTCATATATGGCGTTTTTATCTATCAGTGTGTGAAAATGGGCTATCAATAATGAAAAGGTAAATATATAAAAGACACCGCTTTTTATAGTTGACTTCTTATAAAAAATATTGCTTATAATGGGCCATAGTGAAAATATAAATAAACATACTAAAAGAATGAAGCGTGAAAAATCAATGGAAGGTAATATGGAATTTACCTTATTAATAATTGATATAACTTCATAGTAGTCTGGTAAATATTTTTTTGAGATGAAATTAGTAATAAGAAATAATACTATTCCAGAAAGAGGATAGATGAAGTAAATCAACCATTTTTTTAACGAATATTTTTTTATTAATAAGTATAATCCTATACAAAAATAAATAGAGAGCAAAAAGAGCATAGCAAAAGCGTAAGATAAAAATGAAATGAATACTAATATGGAAAGGTATTTTAAATATTTAATATTTAATTCACTCATGTATTGATATACAAGATAAATTCCTGCAACACTCAATATAAAACATGCCTGATTTGCATAACTTCTATAAAAACACGTAAAATTAAAGAAAGTAAATACCAGTATTAATAATATTTTTAAAAGTGAATATCCGTTTAAGAGTTTGTCAAAAATTTTTAAAAGGAAAAGATTGGTTATAAATATAGCAAGAGTGGCAATGATAAGATTTGCCAAATAAGCATTAAAACCAACGAGAATTAATAAAATGATGGGTATCATGGGAACGAAGTTCATGATTAGAGTTGGATTCAGTATTACTAATTGGGCATATTCCCATGTAACATCTCCCTTTATCCAGCCTGCAATATATTTTACCCGAACCATATAATCTGAAAAATCAACAATATTGTCAAAATAGGCAAAAAGAAAATCTGTAAAAGAAAAATCGCTAAATTGTATCAGCCATAAAAAAAACAGGTAAATAACAGGGAGTAAACTTATTATCGATATACCAATAATATTTTTTTTCATTAAATGATGTTTTACTTAATATTATATAGTGTCAATACAAAATTAATAGTGTCAATACAAAGGTAGAAAAAAATCAGTAACTAAGGATTTTGTTAATTTTACCATGATTTATTTTTCCACTTTTATTCTATCCTGTAAAATAGATGAATATTCCCTTGCCAGTTTGATGTCATAATCTTCATAGGATTTTTTTGCCCATGGCAAAGCCACATCTGTATTTCCGAGTACTTCGTTAGCAACGGCAATATTGAGGCATGCTCTTCCTGCATTTTTACGGTTAGGATGTTTGGCCAGTTCGTTCCATATATCAATAGCACCTTGCCAGTTTGCAACTTCAGTTTTACGAAAAGCATTTTCAAAATCCCTCTTGCATGAGCCTTTTCCACGTTTAAAAAATTCTCGCTGTACAGTATAATATCCAGGTAAAAAACGTTGTACATATTGTTTTCCTGCGGCATAAGATGTTTTTCGTAAAACATCGGGAAGTACTAATGCAATGGTCGAAACAGTAACATCAAAACCCAAAAACGTTGTACTTTGATATTCATCCGCAATATTTTTTGTAGCAGGGTTATATAAACGCCAAAAACTATATACATTCATGGTGCCATGACTGGGGACGGAAGGTTTTACATCATTCCCGTGTATTACATTATCTAATTGATGAGTAACGGTTGAAACAGCCAAATCTGAATTTGAATCAAACGTCTCGAGCACCAGCAAGGCATCTGCCTTTGTTGAATCGCATACAGAACGTACTTCCTTCCAATCAAGCAGTTCGGGAACCTGTCGTGTCCCTGTTCCATAGTAACGTGTTTTTGTAGGAATAACGATTTGTATTCCTTTCCAGCCATTAATGCCATCAAATACACCTTTCAGGCATTCATCGGAAGCCTTGCGATCCGAGCCTGCAACTTCAGCAGTAACTATCGATTCGGTTATGTTTTTAGATTTATCTTGTTCTTTGGTTAATGAACGATTGATGACCGCAATTGTTTTTACATTTTCTGGTAAATAGGCAACCGGTGAAAGCGGATAATTTAATCGAACATAACCGTATTTACTGCAACTAAACAAAAAAGTTGTTAATAATACGAGCGATAAAAAAATATTTTTATTCATAAGAAAAATTGGTATTAGTTTATTGTACCAAAATTACAAAAAATATTTTATTAATAGATTACCCTATTTTTGCAAATTTAGTATAAGGGATTAAAACATCTGGAATATTGATTCCATTGGGTGTTTGATTGTTTTCCAACAAGGCGGCTACAATGCGAGGCAGTGCCAGTGCACTTCCGTTAAGTGTATGACAGGGAATATTTTTTTTGGTTTCTGCATGTTTATATCTCAGTTTTAATCGGTTTGCCTGAAATGATTCAAAATTGGAAACAGAACTTACTTCGAGCCATCGTTGCTGTGCCATACTGTAAACTTCTACATCGTAAGTCAGAGCAGAAGTAAAACTCATATCACCACCACATAATTTAACAATACGATAGGGAAGATTCAGTTCACTGACGAGCATTTCAACATGTTTTACCATTTCTTCAAGTTGTAAATAAGAGCGGTCGGGGTGTTCAATGACCACAATTTCTACCTTGTCAAATTGATGAAGACGATTTAATCCACGTACATCTTTACCATAGGAACCTGCTTCGCGTCTAAAACATGGAGTATATGCCGTATATTTTAACGGTAGTTCGCTTTCATTTAAAATAACATCTCTAAAAATATTGGTAACAGGTACTTCAGCGGTAGGAACCAGAAAAAAATTATCTAGTTCAGCATGATACATTTGATTTTCCTTGTCGGGCAACTGTCCTGTTCCAAATGCCGACGATTCATTCACCATAAAAGGAGGTATTACTTCGGTAAAACCTGCTGCCATGGCTTTGTCTATAAAGTAGGTTATCAAAGCCCGTTGAAGTTTTGCTCCTTTCCCTATATAAACTGGAAAGCCTGCACCCGTAATTTTATTGCCCAGTTCAAAATCAATAAGTGTGTATTTTTTTGCCAAATCCCAATGTGCCAAGCCCTGATTGGGGATGGCTTGCGGTCCGCCTGTCCTCATTATTTCGTTTTCTTCTGCTGTTTTTCCTTTTGGTACCGAAGGATGTGGTATATTAGGTAATGATATAATAAGGTTATTAATTTCTTTTTCTATTTCGAGCAGTTTATTTTGAAGGTTTTGAATATCTTGTTTGTAAAGATTGGTTTGCTGTTTTATTTGTTCGGCCTCTTCATTTTTTTTTTGACTGATTAGCATACCTATTTGTTTAGAGGTTTTGTTCAATAATGCTTGTTTTGAATCGGCTTCTGTCTGAGTGGTTCTTCGTTGAATATCCAGCATTTCTATTTTTTCAACTATAGAAGTAGCATCAAGATTTTTTATTTGCAACCTTGCAATGACATCTTCCTTATTATCCAGTATATATTTTAACGATAGCATATTGCATTTATTTTAATCCTACTCCAACGAATGATTATTTTTTTAACAGCCATTTTTTTACGTTAAAGTGATAGATATTTATAATTTGTATATAAATTCCGCGTTAAAATACGATTTCATCATTCCGATAGTTAAAATCGGTCGTTGGGAATTTTACTTAAGCACTCATCCATTGTTAGACGAGGTTCATTTTACTATTGAATGGGTTCGATAGAGACATACGACTTGTTGTTTGCCTTGCGTTTAAAAACAACTTTGCCATCTGCCAAGGCAAACAGAGTATGGTCTTTTCCCATGCCAACGTTGTTGCTTGGACGGTGAACAGTACCCCGTTGACGAACAATAATATTTCCAGCCTTTGCTACTTGCCCGCCGTATATTTTAACACCTAAACGCTTGCTGTGCGATTCACGACCATTGGTCGAACTTCCTGCTCCTTTTTTATGTGCCATAATGATTGATTATTTAATATGTATATCATCTATTTCAATTTGAGTAAAATATTGGCGATGTCCGTTTAATTTTTGATATCCATTACGGTTTTTCTTTTTAAATACCAATACCTTATCACCTTTTAAATGCTTAATTACTTTGGCTGATATGGAGACATTCTCAACGTAAGGAGTACCAACGGAAATCTTGCCGTCGTTGTCGGTAAGTAATATTTTGTCAAATTTTACAGAAGCACCTTCATCTGCCGAAAGGCGATGTACAAACAGTTTATTCCCTTTTTCAACTTTAAACTGCTGACCTGCAATATCTACTATAGCATACATCATATAAACGATTATATTTTATTTTGGACTGCAAAGATAAATACTTTTTTTTAAATAGCAATCAAATATTCTATAAAATTTTTTTATGCATGTTTTTGGATAATTTTTTATCAAATCGGTATTTTTTAAAAATAAATTCCTAATTTTGTACGGAAGTCTTTGAAGTATTTTTCATGAATAAAGTTAGATTAACGGTAGTAGGATTATCATACAGTGAAACACATTCAGGTGCTTATGCACTAGTACTTCAGGAAGCAAATGGCGAAAAACGCATACCTATAATTATTGGTGCTTTTGAAGCACAAGCCATTGCTATTCAATTGGAAAATCTAAAACCGCCTCGTCCATTAACACATGATTTATTTGTCAGTTTTGCTTCAGCATTTAATATTAAGTTAGAAGAAGTTAATATATATAAATTAGAGGAAGGCTTGTTCTATTCCAATTTGGTTTTTAACTATAACCAAAAACAAACCATTATAGACAGTCGTACATCAGATGCCATTGCCTTGGCCATACGTTTTAAATGTCCTATTTATACTACGGATGAAATCATGGAAAAGGCTGGCATATTGCTTTCATTTGAAGATGAAAAGGAAAAAGAAAAAGAAGATGATAAGGAAGATACAAAAAAACAGGATAGAATTTTACCTTATACAAAATACAGCACCGAAGAATTGGAACAAATGCTGCAAAAGGCTATAGAAAACGAAAAGTATGAAGAGGCTTCTGCCATAAATGATGAATTGAAAAGAAGACGAAAAGATTAACAATCAATTTTAATTATTTACGAAATATGAATTTAAAACTCAGGTTAATTATCATGAATTTTTTACAGTTTTTTATCTGGGGTTCATGGTTGCTTACTATTGGTGCATATTGGTTTCAGAATAAAGGTTGGTCTGGTTCTGATTTTGGAGCAATTTTTTCTACCATGGGAATTGCTTCGCTTTTTATGCCAGCCATAGCAGGAATAATTGCCGACCGATGGCTTAATGCAGAAAAATTGTATGGTATTTTTCAACTTTGTGGTGCCATTTTGCTTTTTATGATTCCAAGTTTAAACAATCCTACGGCTATGTTTTGGGTAATGCTGGTGAATATGATGTGTTACATGCCTACCCTTGCATTAGCAATTACAGTTTCGTATGCATCAATGAAAGATGCCGGTATGGATGTTATAAAGGACTATCCACCTATACGTGTGTTTGGAACTATAGGTTTTATAGTTGCATTATGGAACGTCAGTTTACTTAAATTTGAAACATCGCCCATGCAATTTTATATTGCTTCCGGAGCGTCACTGTTGTTAGGATTATACGCATTTACACTTCCCAAATGTCCACCTAAAGGAAAGGGACAAAGTGCAAAACTAGTAGATGCATTGGGATTAAGAGCATTTACATTATTTAAAAGTACTAAAATGGCATTGTTCTTTATATTTTCATTGCTGTTGGGAGCATCGTTACAGTTGACCAATGCCTATGGCGATACTTTTTTGCACGATTTTTCCAAAATAGCCGAATATAAGGATGCTATTGCTGTTAAGTATCCTGCTATCATCATGTCTATATCACAAATGTCGGAAACACTGTTTATTTTAACTATTCCTTTTTTTATGAAACGATTTGGCATTAAAAAAGTAATGCTGATGAGCATGTTTGCATGGGTACTTCGCTTTGGTTTGTTTGCTTATGGAAATCCAACATCAGGTTTATGGATGTTAATTTTATCCTGTATTATTTATGGTATGGCTTTCGATTTTTTTAATATTTCCGGTTCTTTATTTGTCGAAACACAGGCACCCGAATCTATTAGAGCCAGTTCACAGGGTTTGTTTATGATGATGACTAATGGATTTGGAGCCTTTCTTGGAAGTTTTTTCAGCGGAAAAATTATTGACATTTTTTTCAAAAGACCTGATGCTACCTTTGACTGGCACGGAATATGGCTCGCCTTTGCCAGTTATGCTCTTGTCGTTGGTATTTTGTTCGCTATCTTTTTTAAACACAAACACAATCCAAACGAGATTACAAGTTAGATTTAAAAATTAAAATATTAAATTTGAAATTTGAATTCATAAATCTGAAAACGTAATATGGTATGAAACCTTATCTAGATATATTGCAGTATGTACTTGAAACTGGTGTAGTTAAGCAAGACCGTACAGGCGTTGGGACAAAAAGTGTTTTTGGTCAGCAGATGCGTTTTGACTTATCCAAAGGGTTTCCTTTGGTTACGACCAAAAAAGTACATTTAAAATCCATTATTTACGAATTGCTTTGGTTTTTGCGTGGCGATACTAATATTCAATTTTTAAAGGATAACAACGTTAGCATTTGGGATGAATGGGCAGACGAAAAAGGCAATTTAGGTCCCGTGTATGGTCATCAGTGGCGTTCATGGAATACAGCAAATGGTAAAACCATAGACCAGATTACAGAAGTAATAGAAGCCATCAAGCATAATCCCGATTCGCGTCGATTGCTGGTAAGTGCTTGGAACGTGGCAGATATCAACAAAATGGCATTGCCTCCCTGTCATATTCTTTTTCAATTTTATGTATCACAAGGTAAATTGTCTTGCCTTTTATATCAACGCAGTGCCGATATGTTTTTAGGTGTTCCGTTCAATATCGCTTCGTATGCATTACTTACCATGATGGTTGCTCAGGTATGTAACTTAAAAGCGGGTGAATTTATCCACACAATGGGCGATACACATATTTATTTAAACCATATACAGCAGGTAAAATTGCAACTTTCGAGAGAACCAAGAGCATTACCGGTGATGAATATTAATCCTTCCATCAAAAATATTTTTGATTTTACTTATGCCGATTTCTCTTTAGAAAATTATAATCCCTATCCGCCGATTAAGGGAGAAGTGGCTGTATAAGCAGTATTTATTAGACAACATTATTATTTTCGAAGTATTGAGTTTAATACGAGGCATCCATTATTTAATTAGTCGTCCCTTAAAAACCCCTGTCTCGTCCTCGTTTGCAACGAGGATGCACACTTTCATTCTTTTGTTAGCGGTTTGGTATAAGAGACGACTGCGTAGAAAAAAATTAAATTTGTAGGTGCTTCATACTCGTAATTTTTACGTATCATTTTTTACCGTGAAAATCTATGATTATTTGTAATCTATCATAATATCAAGTTATTAACATTGTTCATAACTTTTTATAAAATGTTAACGTTTTTTGCAACCTTTTATATATTGCATTCGTTAATTTGAATGTTTTATTATCTTAAAATTATAGGATGACATCTTTAAAACACAAGCGGAGTCAATTAATGCACATTTTACATGTATTTAATTTCAATGTGCAGAGCATATTATTCGTTTGCTTATTATTTTGCAATATATTGGAACATAAAATATTAATTAATAAAAACCAAGCATTATGAAACGTACTATTATTCTTTCAAAGGTTGTTGTAATCGTAGTTTTAAGCATTTTTTACAACATAAATGTTATTGCTCAGGGTGGTCAAAAATGGTCAACTGGCGGAAATTCGTTAAGCAGCGGTGATTTCTTAGGTTCTACCAATGCTGAAGCATTAAGGTTTTATGTAGCAAATGTAGAACGGGTACGAATTTCAACACAAGGGTACTTAGGAATTAATACCAACAGCCCGCTTTATCCGTTAGATGTGAAAGGGAGAATTAGAGCACAAGGTTGGTTATTTGCCGACAGCAATCTTATTGTAAGAAAATTTTTAGGCATTAATACTACTTCTCCGCAATTGCCATTAGATGTTAACGGTGATGCTCAGATTAGTGGAAAATTAATTGTTGGCGGTTCACTTTCAACCAATGCTATTAATGCACCATCGGGCACTGTAAGTTTCGGACAGCATAATATCACCACTACCGGAACCATTTCGATCAATGCCATTACGGCAAATACGGTAACTGCATCAAACAACGTGACAACCGGCAACATTGTTATTGATGGTCAGGCAAATATGATATACAGTACTAACGGGACACTTGATTTTAAGGGCTGTAATTTTAAGAATATCGGTTTGCTGATGGTAAATCAAATAGGTGTAAACGTAACAAACCCGATAGCCGCCCTGCAAATCAACGGAACGGATGATATGAACTCTACCATTGCTGTAACTCGTTTTTCTGATGTGGACGGTGCACCTCGTGTTGCTCTTGTTCGGTTCAGAGGAACATCAAGCAATCCGCAACCGGTTCAGAATGGCGATTGCATTGGAAAAATTTCTTTTCATGGTTTTGATGGGAATCTGTACGATACGAATGATTTGATTAAAGGAACCGCTACCGAGAATTTTAGTGCCTCGGGACATGGTAGCGAGTTGCTATTAAGCACTACACGCAATGGAACTGTAAACACATTACCCGCTCTTTTATTGAAAAACAATCAGACGGCTTTATTTTATGATACCGTTACCGCTCCCAATATTAATATAAATAAAAACCTGTATTTAAACAGTATAAACCCTACGGGATTTACATTATTAGGAATAAATCAATACAAACAGGTTATTCCTGTTACCTTTAGCGGAAATTCCGATGAAGTGCTGACAGGTGCCGGTACCTTTGCCGAATTACCGAATGCAAGCGGATGGAAAGTACTTAACGGAAACATTGTTACTACCGAAAACGGAAATGTGGGAATAGGTACAGACCACCCCGTAGCCAAACTACAGGTAGAAGGCGATGCCATTATTACGGGCGGTATCTTGACAAGCCAGGTAATTCTGAGCGATAAACTTCAGACAGGTAAACTTGAAACCGATACGGCCACTTCATGGTATTCGGTGGTGCAGGAATTGTTGAGCGAAAACATGCAAAGCAGAACAGCTAAAATTGATACCATGGTAAGTAAAAAGGGTTCCATAGATTCCCTCATAAGTAGAAGAGCAAACGTTGATACAATGATTGCTAAAAAAACTGTAACAAAAACTATGGAAGCCGAGACTATGACGACAGATACAATTACTGCGCAAACAGTGGCAGCCGGCACTTCAGTATCGCAAAAAGTAATTACCGATACATTGCAAACACCGCAAATTAAGACCGATAGTATAATTGCTGCTAAAGCTAAAGCACAAACGGTAAGTATTGGCGGAGCGGTAAACTTAGCGAACGAAAGGTTGGCTGTTATCGGGAATACCGGCATTTACGGAGATTTTAATGTTACCGGAAATTTAAAAACTTCGGGAAATATAACGTTTGCACAAAATAAAGCAATATTGTACCAACCTGTTGATGCAAGTTTTGGAAATTATTATTTCGGATTAAAATGCACTCAAAATCAACCATCTCTGCCATCTTCACCAGTTACACTTGAATGCTCTTTACCTACACTTTCATCTAATCAATTTTTATTTAACGGCATGTACTCTTCTTATGATAATGCTACACATGACTTAAGTATGCCTTTAGTTATGCTGACTATGGGAAGCGATGGGGCTAATGGTATTATTGACGTGGCAGGAACAAATGCCGGTGGTAGCGCAGCCACAAGACTTTTAATTAATTATTACTGCGGTAAAGATGTTTCAATCTGTACAGGCTTAAACGGTGGAAATATATTCTTAACAAAGGTTGGCAGCGCATCAAGTGTCGGAGTCGGTACATTTAACCCTCATGCTAAATTAAGCGTTAAATCGGATTCAACTTTAACCGGATTATTTGTTGAAACTTCATTTGATTCAACTTCTCATGGTTATGGAATTGTTGCCAGTGTTGGTGCAACAGGCGACAGTACTATTGCTATTGCAGTTAAAAAAGATACGACGAATAATTTCATTGTTTACGGAAACGGCCACGTATTAGCAAGAGATGTCGTTGTTAAATTAGGTCATTTGGGCGATTTCGTTTTTAACAATGATTATAACTTAATGACCATTTACGAACTCGAAAACTACATTAAACAAAATCATCATTTACCTAATATTCCATCTGCTAAAGAAGTTAATGAAAACGGTATGAACGTTGGCGAATTTCAAAATCTTGTTTTACAAAAAACAGAAGAACAGGCTTTGTATATTATTAGTTTGCAAAAACAAATTGATGATTTAAAGAAAATTATTGAAGAACTTAAAAAATAAATTTATATGAAAAAGTTATATTTATTTATACTTGTTACAACAATACTATTATCGAGTTGTACAAAATACGAAGAAGGACCAAAAATAACTTTTAGGTCAATTGATTCGAGAATTATAGGTAATTGGAAAGTAACAGAGTATAGCTGTAATGATGTAGATTCATTACAATATTACAATGATAGTTGTGGCAGTAATTTATCTATTGATTTAAATGAAGGGTATTATCGTCGAAATTATACTGTTTCATTTATCGGCGGTAATAAGGAGTTCTTTGCTTTTGCTACTTTTTCAAATTATGATAGCTATAATCTTAATGTTAAATCAGGATATGAAAATTATAAAAAATATTTTACCGGTCCTTTTCTACCAGAACGTACTTCTTCTTGGCATATTTTAAGATTAACAAAAAAAGAATTAAAAATAAGTATCGATTTTGATAATAGAACATATAGAATTTCTTTTAAAAAAATTTGAATATGAAAAAACTTATTATAATTAGTGTACTATTAATTTCATGTTTCAATGATTTTGCACAATCTGATGCTGAAAACATGTTGAAATATTGGCACTACAGAGATAGATTAAAATATTTTGTTATACCCGGTACAAATAGAGGAGAAAGTGAAATGCTTTCTGAAAGAAACACAATGACTTATACTTTTCCTTATAAAATCAGTAACATAGGTCAGCACGGTGTTTATTTTGGTTATTATTTGAGTATGCTTGCAACAGAATATCAACTATTGATGAAAAACAATAGAACCATTGAAGCCGGCAATACCTTAAATGAGCTATTTTTAGCTTTAAGTCAGTTTTCTAATTATATGGATAGATGCGAAAATTATTGGGGACACGCTACAGTAATTGATGGTTTTTTTGTTCGCGAAAATATGCCTTGTTCTTTTTTAAATAATAACGACACTCTATATGGCTACAACTCAAGCGGCATAAGCCATTTAACTTTATTTAATAAGAATTTAGACACAACTAATGTTTGGGATAATACTACCCATACATTTCACAACTTACCGGCAGGTCATCCGGGTTATACCAATTATATTGATGCCAGAATGTGTAATGGCCAGGATGATAAAAAAGCAATAATGAGCAAAGACGAAGTCATTGGAGTTTTACAGGGTTTGGCTTTAGTAAAAAAGTTTTGCCCTCCTGCGGCATCATGGAGTTCTGATATTGCATGTGATATCATTAAATATGTACGGAATTTTAATTTAAATAACAACACGCCTTACAGATGGATGATTTATGACCCGGACGGGAATCCTGACTTAACTGGTCAAAACTTAACTAATATTTGGAGTCCTTTTGCACAATTGGGATTTGGTGGCAGAGGTGATGCGAATTTACACACTTGGGGCTTTGTCGAAGCATCAAAATTTTTCGATTCACATTGCATGATAAATCAATATAATGGTATGGAATCATCTTATATTTTTTTAGAAGACGCAGTTGCATTTTTATCTTCACAGGTTTTAGCGCCTGTAGGTGTTCCATCAGTGGGATTTATTGCCTCAGATGAGCGGATATGGCAAACACTCGCCTACATTAAACAAACAGGTGCTCAGGATTATAATAATGACAACAACTCAACACTTGCGGCAATTGGCAAGTCTTGGCATATAGGTGTAAAAATAAGAATTGGAATTTGCCCTTTTTGTTTTCGTATTCCTTTATATATTCAAACAACAGGGAAAAGAATTAATTACCTAACATCCGATAACAACAATGAAACTTTTTACTTAATGCTTTATTCATTATTAAATGGGAAAAAAACAAAGTATTTAAAAAAGTCTAAAGCAATTGCACAAATAAATTCAGCTCCATGTGAAGGGCCATATAATTATGGATATGGTTTTCATCCTCCAACTGACCAATATGGTGGTTGGGGTGGTAGTTATAGGTGGAGAAAAACTATTGCCGAACAGCAAGGTACTACGTTGGGATTTGGTTCAGGGTCTAATAATGGTTTCGGAGGTAATTTCAATGGTCTCGATTACATGGTGTTTTATAATATGTATCAATTAAAATATGGCGGTATTCCTTACGAAAACTATAACGACAGGTACTTGTCCTCAAATATTAACACTGCACAGAATTTGTATGCATATAATTCCATCACATCCACTCAAAATATTGATGCAACTACTCCGGGATGGGTAAATTATAAAGCAGGCGAACAAATTGAACTAAAACCCGGCTTTCATGCACAGGCAGGATCAAGTTTCCATGCTCATATTGAAAATATCAACTGTGGTGAAAACTTCATTACAGATACTGCATTTATTCAGCCAATCGACACGGCAACATGGGAGGAAGATATTACTACAATTGTTATTCCATGCGATTCTATGTCAGGCAATCCGGGCGATACATCATTGGTTCATTTCGATGGTTTCGAATTTGACACTACAGGATATTATCAATATCATTGGGATTTTGGTTCAACGGGTTATCCTTTACCAACCCCTGTAACTTCAACTCTGGCAAATCCTGCTGTTTATTTTCCTTGTGGTCATACTTACAGAATTCAGTTAATTATGTCAAGGGACTCAACAGACTCTACCGATGCTGTTTCTGACACAATGTACTTTTCACTCGACAAACCTTGTTGCGATGGTTCGGGTACTGATGTTGAAAAAAGATTTAATAACAATTCTCAGAATGATGAGTTAAAAAATTTATCCGCAAAGTATCAGTTTAAAGTATTTCCTAACCCCACATCAGGAATTCTAAATGTAACATGTTCCGATAAAAATATTATTTTTTCAGTTGAAATTTTTGATATTCTAAAAAACATATTGTACCTAAAAGATAATATTTCAGAAAATTCACAGTTTGATTTATCTTCAAATCCTAAAGGAATTTACTTTGTTAAAATAATTACATCTGATGGTAATATTTTTGTAAGTAAAGTTGTAAATCAATAATAATGTAAGAAAAACCTAAAAATAATAAATATAATAAACATGAGAAATTTAAGATGTGCATTGTCTTTTTTCCCAATACTGTTTATTTAGTCGTCCCTTAAAAACTCATTTTAATCTTTCTTGTACTTTTCTTTTTTTCCGCAAAAAAGAAAAGTTCCCAAAAGAAAAAACTCGTTGCTCAAGAAATTTTTACTAAAAACATAGCAATCCCCAGCCATAGCCGAAAAGAACTCACTTCGTTCAAACAGCTTTTCGGCTTCCACCTATCCCTGCTTGCTTGTTTTTTACGTAAAAATTTCTAATGCAACATCACTCTCCATACAAACATGGTGCGTAGGGAAAGTTCACCGGCGAGCCAGACATGGCGTGTTACACTGAG
>Ga0302253_1000282_pt1 | contig 47318 bp, 33 predicted proteins | sample AAG_RA_Trp_MG_FD_193537 | JGI IMG/M metagenome (GOLD analysis project Ga0302253, IMG submission 193537) | Enriched activated sludge microbial communities from anaerobic digester in WTTP, New Holstein, Wisconsin, United States - AAG_RA_Trp | ecosystem: Engineered > Bioreactor > Anaerobic >...
GACTTGCTCTACAAAATTACAATGCAATATCTGACAGTGGAACAGCAACATATGCAGCGAGTGATGATGATCTGTACGTAGAGGATATCCTAGAGGTAGGATCTAAGTTGTATGTTGCAGGAACAGAGATTACTCCTGGAGGAACTAACTACTGGACACAATTATCTGGTGCTCTCTACCCCAACAACTCTACTGTTGATTTCTTTATCGGTGGACAGGCAACAAGTTCTGCAAAGTTTAGTGTATTGAATATAAATAGTGGTACACCAACTGCCTCTGTTTCTGCAACTGCAACCGGAAACGGACTGTCTCTTGGTGGAGATGGAGTTATTCAATCATTAAGAAACAACACCCTAACCATTGGTGGAGATACTACTGGAAATATTGCTTTAATGCCTCTTGGCGGAAACGGTGGAGTTGGGATAGGAACCACTGCCCCATTAAGCAGACTTGATATTCAGGGACAAGTAGCTGGAAAGGCTTTGGTTAACCTTAATTACACAGGAACAAATCAAAACATTTTAACTGCTTCTTCATCCGGTGTTACTAAATTTTATTTAACAAAAGACGGCGCTTTATATGCGCCATCTTTATACGACATAGACAATACTAGTTACTTTTTAGATCCCGCTGCAACTAATACATCCCTTGCAGTTAATGGCAATGTTGGCATAGGAATAACAAGTCCTGCTTCTAATTTACAAATAGGTACACTTACATCTGCATCAACAGCAACGCCTGTGACCTTTTCTATGGGAGGTACTTACAGCAACGCCGCCGGTTCAAATCCAAAACTAAAAGTATATGAAGATAGCTCTGGATATATTTCCGGATTAGGCGCTTCTCTTGCTCAAATGGAGTTTATAAACTCAGATACATCTGTAGATTTTGGCTTTTTTGCAGGAGGAAACCAGTTAATGGAAATAAAAGGAACGGGAAATGTGGGAATAGGAACAGATTCTCCTGCTCAAAAATTAACCCTGCAAGATGGAGAATTTCTTATAACGGATTCCGGGGGAAATAGTCAATTTAAAACTTATTATACAGGCGCTGGAAACCATGACGTCTACTTAATCGCCTCCAGAAGTTATGATAGTGCATTAATTCTTGGCGGGGCCGCAGAAGACGACGATGGATTAGCAATAAGAGGAAATGGCGGAGCAGCTTCTGGCCAAAGTGTTGGAATCGGGACAATTAATCCTGTTTCCAAACTTGATGTTCAAGGAGCAAAAGCTGGAAAGGCTTTGGTTAACCTAAATTACACAGGAACAAATCAAAACATTTTAACTGCTTCTTCATCCGGTGTTACTAAATTTAATCTTACAAAAGACGGCGCCTTATATGGTGCGTCATTTTATGATATAGATAATAGTAGTTATTATTTGGATCCTGCTGCAGTTGGTAACTCTTTGGTTACAGCAGGATCAATTGGAATCGGAGGGACTGCGCCAACCGCTACGGCCCTTTATATTAATAAAAATACATTAGGAAATGCTGCCGTTATCATTAATCAGTTAAGCAGTAACTCCAACGCTGACCTTATTACTGCTTCCATGTCGGGCGTTATGCAATTCAGAGTTAAAAATAATGGAGATCTTTATGTTGGTTCTGCCGGAGCAGGAAAAATTACTGCCGGAACTTACGATCCTTTGTACACAATTGACGGAGAAAGATACTCTACTTACGCTCCATCTATGATAGGAGTAAAAGAAGAAGTAACCGGAAAAACAGAGCTTTCCTATAATCCGGAAAAACAAGCATATGCTTATACAATTGATTTAAACAATCAGCCGGAAGCATCGGACCTTTGGTTGTTTTCGAGGGTAATTGATAAAAACATTAGTCTGACAACCGTTCTTCTTACGCCTGACTCTTCGGCAAAAGTCTGGTACAGCAAAGACGTAAATTCAAGATCAATTACGTTCTATTCTGACTCGCCCACTTCCCTTTCTTACAGACTCACAGCGCCAAGATTTGACCACGAAAGCTGGAATAATATTTCCAGCGAAACTGATCCAAATATAACAGGACTTGTTGTTCCGGGGGCAGAAGAATTAATAAATGAGAAACTGGAAACTGCATTAAATTCCGGCTCGCCAATTTATACTGAGTTTACAATTGCAAAAGCCTTGAACAACCTTGGCAACCCGATTTATTCTTTAATAGACGGCTTTGGAAACACGATTAAAAGAACCGAAAATGTTTCAAGCCTAATTGCAGCAAATCTAAAAGCAGGAGCTATTAATGCTTCGGAAATCACTGTTGAAAATCTTAATATTGGCGGAAAAAATATTCAAGAATACGTTACAACCGCGGTAGAAAATATACTAAATTCTAAATACCAAACTCCAAATACTAATATAATATCCCCAATTGCATCTATTGATCGGATTAAAACCAATGTTATTTCTCCGCTTGCATCAGACTCAAGTATAGAAATTTCTTTAGGACACAATAATGTTGAAGTTAAAAATTCAGAAAGCAAAGTTGTTGCCAGTATCGACAATGCCGGCAACGCAAGTTTTGCAGGTACAATAACATCTGATAATCTTATAACTAACAATGCTACCATAGATGGAACATTAAAAGCAGATAGAATTATTGCCAATAATATCGACGGACTTGAAGACAGATTATCTTCCTTATCCTCCGAATTAAACTCTAAATACGAAATACCTGATTCGCTTGCTTATATTGACATAAGTTCTATGTCCGGACAGTTTATTTACGTAGATAACCTTAAGACAAAACTTGCAACCTTTACGCAAGGATTAATGTCTTTTGGACCAACTTCCCTATCCGATACATCAATTGCGGGACAACTTGCAATCGGAGGGAATTTAATCCTGGCAGACGGATCAATCAATGTCTTGGGAGCAGATCTGGAAATACAACCATTAAGACAAGGGGGTATTTCTTTCCTCTCCGGACTTGTTAAGATCGACGAAAAAGGAAATCTAACCGTCGAGGGTAATGCCAATTTTGCAAAAGATGTAACGGTTAAGGGAAAATTAGCGACAGGAATAATCAGTCCTCTTTCGAATGGAGATTTAAACATTATAAACAGTAGTGATTCTGCAATTCTCTCGGTTAAACAAACCGGAGACATAATTGCATCTGGATCCGGAACATTTGGAAAGCTTAATTTAAGCCTTGTCGGTCCTGCCTTTGCGCTATCCGATAATGAAATAATCGCAACAGGCTCTGCAGGAGTTGCAACAATAAGCGCACAGCAAAAACAGCTTACTATTAATAATAAGCTTATTACCGATAAGTCACTTATTTATATAACGCCAATTGGATCATCAAATGGACAAGCACCATATCTTTTAAGACAAATTCCGGGAAAATCCTTTTCGATCGGAGTAGATAATTTTACAACCAATCCAATTCCCTTTAACTGGCTAATTATTAATTAAAATACTGAACTATGCAGACTAATAACGCAGAAAAACGCAAAAAATATCAAGGTCCGTTGCTTTTTCAAAACGAATCCTACTTAATAAGAGGCGCTTGTTTTAATATATATAAAAAGTTCAGGAATACTCAAAAAGAATCTATATACCAAAGAGCATTGAAAGAAGAATTAAAAACACAAGGATTAATCGCGGAAAGAGAAAAGCAACTACCAATTTATCACTTAGGCGTAAAAGTTGGCGCATATACACCAGACCTATTGGTAAACGACTCTATTATTCTTGAATTAAAAGCAAAACCTTATTTTACCAAAGAAGATCTTCAACAATTTTGGTATTATCTTAAAAATTCTAAGTTTAAATTAGGGTTTTTAATTAATTTTGGAGAACCCAATGGAGTTAATATTATCCGTCGGGTTTATGATGTCGCAAGAAAAAAGGTAACTTAATATGCTATTTCAGTGTTGTTTTGCGTTATGTTTTACGTTGTTCAGCGGAGAAAAATGACTTCGTCATTTTTCTCCTTGACATTATACTTTTAGACGAGTAAATTGGTGTTAAATCTATTTAAACAGAATGGAAAATAAAAAAGAACTTATTTCATATTTAGATAATTTATCATTCTTTTTAATGGGAATTTTATTCTTAACGTTCCCTTTATTTTTCTTAACTCTAACAACAGATTTATACACTCTTCCAAAACAAATACTACTTGGTGGAATTACACTTTTAATGCTTGTTATTTTTGGCATTAAAACCATTGCAGAAAAGGCAGTAAAAATAAGAAGAACACCGTTTGATGTACCTGTAATACTTTTTACCGTTGCTGTATTGCTTTCTTCGCTTTTCTCTTTAAACAGAAATGATTCAATTACCGTCTTCGTTTCTTTTCTTTTTACAATTTTCGCTTATTTTGCAATAGTAAATACAGCAAGAGACAAGAAAAGCATTCTATTTTTATCTTCGATGTTAATAGCAGGAGCCGTAATAGCTTCTTTAATCTCATTTTTTTCTGTATTAAAAATTCATGTTTTACCACTAGATATCACAAAAAGCCAAGTTTTTACTCCGATCGGCACTCTTTTAGATCAAGCTATTTATTTAGCTCTAGTATTGCCTCTTGCCGGATATTCTTTGATTAAAGAAAAATTAGATGTTAAATCAATGACTAAAAAGAAAATCGGCTTTGGAATAGCATCAATCATTATATTAACAGGATTAATTACATCAATATATAGCTTAATAGCTCTACAAAAGCCTATTCTGCTTCCTTTTGAAACAGGATTTCAAACAGCATTTGCAGCTCTTTCTCAAGATAGTGGAAGAATAATTCAAGGATTTCTTTTTGGAAGCGGTTTTGGAAATTACGGGGCGGTCTTTGCTAAATTTAAACAGGTCTCTTTTAATTTAAATCCGGAATTGTGGTCATTCGTATTCTACAGATCATCAAGCTTTGTTTTAGAATTACTGGCGACAACAGGAATTCTAGGTTTTATTTCTTTTCTCTTCCTGTGCTATAAAATAGTAAAAGAAAAACCATTATCCTTACCTCTTGCACTTGCAATAGTTGCAAGCTTTATTCTCCCCTTTTCTTTTGTATCAAGCACGCTTTTCTTTATGTTACTTGGTATTTACGCAGGGATGCAGGGAATTAAAAAAGTAAACGACGAAAAGTACTTTGATGTTGAGCTGGAATTAGTCGCTTTAAAAAAGGGTTTTATTACCTTCGAAGAAGTAGAAACAGAAACAGAAACAAAAAATAAAAGCATAATTCTTCCAATCGTTTTTTCTATAATACTGTTTTTGTTGGCAGGAGGACTCGGATATATTTCGGGACGATACTTAGTTGCTAATATTTATTTCCAGAGATCACTTGTTGCCGCAGCGCAAAACAATGGAACACTTACCTACCAAAGTCAAACAAGCGCATTAAACCTATTTAAATACAGCGATAATTACTATAGAGTTTTTTCTCAAACAAATATGGCATTAGCAAATTCTCTTGCAGCCAGCATTCCACAAGGATCTTCTCCATCTGCACAGGTTAATCAAACGATATTAACTTTAATTCAACAATCAATTAATGCGGGGAGAACAGCAACCGCGCTTTCTCCGCAAACTGCTTTAAACTGGCAGAATCTTTCTTCCATCTATAGAGGATTAATCGGATTTGGGCAAAATGCCGACCAATTTGCAATACTAGCTAATCAACAATCAATATTACTTGATCCTAATAATCCGCAGGAATACATAAACTTAGGAGGAATTTATTATCAATTAGGCTTATGGCCGGAAGCACAACAGCAATTCCAAATTGCGGTAAGTTTAAAACCCGATCTCGCAAATGCCTACTATAATCTTGGACACGCTTTGGAAAATCAAGGAAAACTTCAGGAAGCGCTTACTCAATATAATAATGTAAAAACATTAATAGTAAACGATAAGGAAAATTTAGAAAAAATTAATAAAGAAATTGAAGAATTAACTAAAAAAATCCAAGCAACCGGTCAAGAAGCTAAAGTGGAAGAATCAACTCAAAAAGAAGCAAGTAAATCAGAGCAAGAGGAATTAAACGTGCCTGAACCAACAACAATTCTTCCAACTCAAAATCCAAAAGTAAAAATTCCCGGACCATCGACAACAGTAACCCCAACTCCAAAAGAAGAACCAACCACTACAACGAAAACAACGGAATAAACTTTAATTACCAAATATAACTTGTTAAAAAAATTGTTAATTTTTTGTAATAATGGATTATTTAATATTTTAATATTCATTGATTATTGTTAATTGTCTATAATTCTGTTATACTCAAAAAGTAAATCCGGGTATCCTCGTTTCTCTCTGGAATCAGACGGAAAAAGGTAACCCCAAATAAAATGATTTCTGAGGGAGGTGAAAAATAGCAAATAGCAAATAGCTTTTCAGCAAATAGTTAATCCTATGCGCTATATGCTATGAGCTACTAACCTACTATGTTTACAGATAAAAATTTAACTTGCAAAGATTGCGGAAAACCATTTGTATGGACAGCTTCCGAACAGGAATTTTACCAAAAAAAGGGTTTTGACAATCAACCATCAAGATGCAAAGATTGCAGACTTGCAAAAAAATCAAGATTTAACGAAGGAAGAGGTAATGGACAAAGACCAAGTGTGGAAATAACCTGCGCACAATGCGGTAAAAAAGACACAGTACCATTCCAACCAAAAGATCCAAGTTCAGTTCTTTGCCGTGATTGTTTTAGACAACAAAGAGGATAATTCCCTTTTTAAGCTTTAGAACAAATTCGTAAAACAAACTTTTAATAATTAATATTTTTCAAAAAAGATTTAATATTGGTTTTGTTTTACGTGGAAAACCAAACAATAAATAACAAGTTATGGGGGTTATTTATCATAAACCTAAAAATAATTCACTATTTATAATTTATGAGTTAACGGTAAGAGATTGATTTCCGTTTATTTTATTATTTGTTTATTTAGTTTTTCCAATATTTAACAGTAAATTCATAATTTGTAATTAGAAAATAAAAGTTTTTTCACCTACATTTAACTAAATTATTTAATACATACGTATTTCTTTTATAACTTCCCCCTGTAGTTGGAGCGGTTGTGCAAGAGCTATTACTACCAGTAGAAGAAGTGCAACTTGAGTCACTATAAGTAGTAATCCTATAAACTGTGCCTGTTTGTCCACACCCTGGATAAGATCCGCTATAACCAAAATCCGCAGTAGTACCTGGTTTTGTAGTCATACAACTAGTAGTTGAAGTAACAATACAATTATATCCACCTCTATCTGATTCTTCAGCTCCACTGCAATTAAAATCATATGCTCCTCCAGCTGGTATTTTGCCTGTAATTGGACTACTAAAATATTGAACACTTCCTGGGTTTGCTCTACTATCTGTATCACTGCAATCAGAAGTTCCGGTTGGACTTGCAACATAAACATAATCTCCAACTGTATTTTTATAATAAGTTTTAGTGTTTATTGTTGAACTTGATCCAACACAAGTACTGGAAGCGGAAGCTGTTGCGTAATTATCTTGATCAAAATCAGGAGCAACAGAAACTGTCTGATAAACATCGTTATCTGAATCATTGCAATCGGTATTGTTTGCGGCATAATTTGAAGGAGGAGATGATCCGTAACAAATTACACTTCCTCCTCCTGTTCCATAACCATCGCTATCTGAATCTGTATACAATGTAGCACTTTGCCATTTACTTACATCATTTACATCACAATCACTTGTGCCCAGTGGACTCAATACATACGCATATTGATTGCTTGTGTTTTTATAGTACGTTCTACCCGAAACATTTGTACTTGAACCAACACAATTCGTTCCCGAAGAAGATGAAGCATATCCATCCTGATCAACATCCGGAGCTGTTGAAGCAATATTTTGATAAACGTAGGTGCTTGCATCATTGCAATCGGTATTGTTTGTCGAATAACCAGTAGCAAGATTAGAACCAGAACAAACATCCTGAGAGTTACCAGATCCGTAGGTATCACCATCGCTATCTACGTAACCGGGACGATTTACCCATTTATTAATATCACTATCATTGCAATCGGTAAAAAAATAATTAGAAGTCGGATCATGTTTGTATAGGTTATATACTTCTCCTGCGCTTAATGCTCTATTATATATTCTAACTTCATCGATTTTTTTATTGGTACCTGAATACTGAGCTGTGGAACTAATCAATCTTCCTACTTCAAAATATGATGATGTATCACTAGGGCTTGCCGTTTCATTACTTAATGCACTATAAACACCATTTATATATACTTTTATGTTGTTTGTTCCATTTTCAGCCCTTGTGATTGCAATATGATACCAGCTTCCTGTAGTAATACTGTCTGCACTATCCTGATAGCTATTATTTGGATAGTAAACACGAATTTTATTTGTGCTATTTGCCGCAGCAACAGCAAAACCGGTCCCTCCTGATCCAACATTTCCTTGTCCAAAAAAACGATTAACAGAAGACGATGAATTAATATTTACCCAAGCCGACCAAGTAAACGGTTGACCTAAGTTTAAAGACAAGCTTGTTGCAAGATAATCATTTGATCCATCGTAGTTAATTGCGTTTCCATATTTTCCGGTAGTTGAAGTCGGATCATTTGTCCAAGTTGCATTATTACTAGAAATACTATTTGTACACGGAGACGCAGTTTGATCCATTGTCCAGTATTCAACTAAACCACTTGCTGCATTTTGAGTAGATCCTCTTCTGGTGTAACCCGATGGTTGACCTGTATCAACCTGAAAAGTTGCATTGGAAGAAATATATCCATCCTGATCTCCATCCTGTATCCAAATGGGTCCTTTTTTAAATTGTGCACCTACTCCTTTTGCAATTATTATACTACCTCCATTTATTAAATTTATCTGTCCAAATCCTAATATTTGGTTATTTGCTCCTCCAATAGTTATAGTTGCTCCATCGATTGTTAAAACACCAGTATTGGAAACACCAGTACCTGCCTCTACTCCGTCTACTCTTCCTGAAGTTGCTCCAAAACCACAGGATTCTGTAATTGTTTTATTTCCACTAAATGGAAAAGAGCAGGGACAATCAGGCTCACAACTTTGATATTGATATTGACTGTCTCCGCTAAGTGTTCCATTACTACAAGTTCTTAACTGAGAGCTACAACTAGAATTACAGCTAACTGATGTTGATGAATAAGCAGTTACGCTTTGCCCATGATTTATTGTCCCTCCCCAGGGAAGATTGCAAGACGCGCAAGTTCCTGTATCACAGCTTTGATACTGATATGATCCATTTAATACTCCAGTCGTTGAATTACAAGTTCTGGTTTCGTCAATATCCGAACATAGATTTGGACACGAAGTAGAAGAAGCAGAATAAGCAGTAACCGATTGTCCCCCTGATATTGTTCCTCCCCAAGGTAAATTACAACAAGCAGTACAAGAAGAATTAGCATATGGCGCTAAATCCCAAGATCCGTCGTTGCAAGTACTTGTTCGTGAAACTGAACTGCAACTGGTTCCGCAACTTGGAGAAGTATTTGAATAAGTAGTACAGGTTCCTCCGTGCACAACAGTTCCGCATGCCGCACTAGAACAAGATGAGCATCCTGTAACGCTACAGCTTTGATTTGTGTACGAATTGTTAAATAACCCCGTTGATTGACAAGTTCTGGTTTGAGAAACACAGCTACTTCCACAAGGAACAGATGAATTTTGATAAGCTGTTATAGTTTGCCCAACCGTTTTAGTACCGCCCCAAGGAATACAACAGGTTGTTGTACAACCGCTATAGGAATAAGGTGTTGAGCTCCATGACCCGCTAGTTTGACATGTTGTTACCTTATCATAGTCTGTGCAGGGATTTCCGCAACTAGGTGAACTATTGGAATAACTTGTACAAGTTCCTCCTGCGCTCGTTTCGGAACAACCCCCACTGGCGCAACATTTTGCAGTACAAGAAGTATTACAATATGAATTTCCTGTACCGCTAGTGATTCCTTGTAATCCACAAGTTACTGTTCCAGAAGTACAAGCTGACCCACAAGAAGGAGAAGATGATTGATATGTTGTTCTGCTCGCATTATACGATAGGCTTCCTGAACAATGACTACAAGTTACCTCGCTACAATTACTATAATTACCACAACCAACATTTACATGTGAATATACTCCACTACAATTATCTTGCGTTCCACAAGTAACCCTACAACAAGACGCACAACTATAACCTGGTGTTTCGTAACCATCTCTATCGCAGACAGGATCATCTTCCTCCCACGTTGCCATTGTTCCCCAATAAGTATCACTGCATCTCGTACAAGTATATGCAAAGACTGAATTAATTTTTCCTGTAATCCCTATTAAAATTAATACAATAATTAATATTCTGATAAGTTTATTCATAAGCTTATCTAAACTTAGGTTCTGTTACACTTTTTTGTCCCTTATCATTTAGTGCCGTAATTTTACTTTTATAAACATAATCGTGAGTGTCTTCTACTATCCATGATCCGCTCCATTCCCCATCAGTCTCAGTTCCTGAAGTTAATTTAAGTGGATAATTCTTAGATTGATGATCCGAAATTAAAGTCAGAATAATTGAGGTTATTTTTGCCCCTTCTAAATCAACAGCCTTAATGATAACCGTTTGTCTTTCTCCTTTTCCTGGGTCATACTCGTTAAATTTAAAGCTTCTTAATTGTGGATTATTTTTACTACTAATCCCGAATTCCCTCGGACCTTTGGGGAGAGGTATAGGTGTAGGTGTTGGTGTTGGCGTATTAGTCGGTGTTTGATTGTATCCTATTTGGTTTTGAAGATTTCTTGGTAAAAATGCAGGCTTTATAAGCGCTGCTATTAAAATCCCAACTACAATAATTACTGCTGTTCCTGCTAAAACCAAAGAAGAAGTAAGGTAATTGTCACTACCTTTTAATTTTTCCGAAAGATCTTGAGTGGTTTTTTTCACTTCTTCTAAGAAATTCATCCCTATTAAAATTTAGGCATAAATTTAGTTTTTTGTCAATAAAATTTTAATCTGTACACGGACAACCACTACAGTCCCCGCTACAATAACATGCATCGTGACCAATTGAAGTACAATATCCTGCTGGAACTAGTTGGCAACTTTCTCCTTCTCCCAATGCACCCCAATATGTTATTGCACTCGAGCAACTACAAGGCGCACATACTGTTGTCGTAGTAGAAGAAGGAGCGGTTGTTGTAGTAGATGAACTTGTCGGAATAGTGGTTGTGGTTTCTTCGGATGGAATAGTGGTTGTTGTAATAGAACTTCTCGGAACTGAACTTACTCCTGTTATTATCGAGCAAGTATTTGAATCAACACTTCCTAAAAGCCTACAATAATTGTACTTACTTAAAGCAGAAACCGCTTGTGTTCCGCAGATTTGAAAAATCGGACAACTTTCGCATTTATAACTATGCTGTCCACTTAATGTTCTAGTTTGCCCGGACTGGCTTGTATAAGTACACTCTTCTGAACTTGCTGTTGTCAACTGGGCACTTGTTCCCGAAAGTCTTGCGTAAATAACAGCCCATTGTGGACAACTTGATTCTTCGTCTACAACATAAGCGTATGGATAGCAATTTGAATCATCGCTACAATAAATACTTGGGTCTTGAGGTGCTTTTTTCATTAACAGATTTTCTCCATCTATCCAGCGTGTTCCAAAAGGAACAGAAGTTGGATAACAACCATGGTCGTTATAATAAGTATCTAAAGCTGTTTTTATTTGATCTAAATCAGCTTTTCTTTGGGAATTTTGAAGTTTTCTTAATTGTTCCATTGGACTAACAAGAATAATAAGCATAAAAATTAAGACACTAAGAATAAGTATTGATACAATAAGTTCAACAAGGGTAAAACCGTTTTTGCAAAGATTTTTTTGAACGGAGTTTTTCATTTTTTACTATTTTAAGTATGAAATGAAAAAAAGTGGATGTCAAGAAAAAGCGCTTGCCCTGAGCGAGCAAAGCGAGTCGAATGGGTGGACCGGAAGAGATTCGAACTCTCAACCCCCTCCATGCCATGGAGGTGCGCTACCGTTACGCTACCGGCCCTTATTGAGGGTGGACTTGAGCGGACTCGAACCGCTTACCTCCTCAATGCGAATGAGGTGTTCTACCAGCTGAACTACAAGCCCAACGGGTAAATAATACTACAAAATCTGAATTTTTACCATTGTTTGGAGATTGATTTAGGGGTTGAACCCCTAAAATAGCTTGGTTTTATAATCTAAACAACAATCTATCAGACTATTGTATATACGCTAAAGGATTTACTAACACACCGCCTTTTCTTACTTCAAAATGCAAATGAGGACCGGTTGTTCTTCCTGTCATACCAACCCAACCAATGACGGTTTTACCCGCAGCTACACTGTCGCCAACCCCAACATTAACACCAGACATATGTGCATATAGCGTTGAGTTTCCGCTTCCATCATCAATCATTACATTTGTCCCATACCCTCCGTCCCAGGTTCCGACCAATGATTTAACAACAGTTCCGTTTTGAGCAGCAACAATTGGAGTTCCAACAGGATCAGTAATATCTATTGCCATATGGTACCAAGAAGCAAATTGACTGACTCCTCCCCTAAGTGGCCATGTAAATCCGGCGGAGGAAACTGAAACCGGTCCTTGGGCAATATAAACTTGTCGTTTTATATATGTCGGCTGCTCCGACGGCTTAATTCCATCCGGAACTATTAATATCTGTCCTTCTACTAAAGAAAATGTTTCGGGGTTGGCAAAGTCATTAAACGGAAAATCAACTATTTGCTGTGCATTTGTGTCAAACTTTTTTGCAATTGTGTAAACACTGTCTCCCTGTAAAACTTTATAAGCAATACCTGTTACCGGAAGAATTTTAAGAGCATCGCCTACTTCGATATTGTCATTTCTAAGATCATTTGCCCAACGTACAGTATCTTGGGAAATTCCAAATTTATTTGCAATTGTCGAAACAGTGTCTCCTCTTTGAACTTTATATTCAATTACTTTATCTCTTGGTTTTTGAGAAATTTCTGTTTTAAAAACGTCTTCCCCTACCACAATCGACTGCTCCGACGAAGGAGAACTGATTTCCGAAGAAATTGAATCTTGCGCGGAAAAAACAGGATATGTACTTGCTAAAAACGGTGCAATAATTACACCTAATGCTAAAACCCCTACTGTAGATAAATGCAAAAAAGGTCTATTATACCGACCTCTTTTCATCATAAAAAACCTTACCAAAACATTTTTATTGGACTCGAAAAACAGGAGTATTTTTAATATTTTTTTTCTTGAATACTCTGTAAAGAACTTTAAAAAAGAACCGAAATCCTTTATTTGCCTGCGAGAAAATGCGGCGACAAAAAGCAAACTCTTTTTTAACATGATTGAAGCTTAAGGTTAACAAAAGGATCTTAAAAAGTCAAATCGCGAAGCAACTTACCAGTTACTGGAATATTAGCTGATAGCATATAGCAAATAGTTCACAATGCACGATTTTGGATTTTTTTAATTAGATGACTATATGCTAATTACCAAAAAGCTAATTATTGTTTATTAAGGGTTTCCAAAAACTCTTCGTTAGTGGCTGTTTTGGAAAGTTTTTCAATTAAAAGACTTGTTCTTTCCTCTTCCCCTAGCATATAAATCATTCTTCTCATTGTGACAATTCTCTTTAGCTTATCAGCTTCAATTAATAATTCTTCCTGCCTTGTTCCGGATCTTTCTATATTAATGCTCGGGTATATTCTTTTGTCTGCCAACTTTCTGTCCAAGTGAAGCTCCATATTGCCGGTTCCTTTAAATTCTTCGTAAATTAAATCGTCCATTCTTGATCCTGTTTCTACCAATGCTGTTCCGATAATCGTTAATGATCCTCCGTCTTTGCAGTTTCTGGCTGCGCCAAAAAATCTTTTTGCAGGCCACAAAGCTGCAGGATCAAATCCTCCAGAAAGAGTTCTTCCCGATGGCGCAACGCAAAGATTATATGCTCTGGCAAGCCTTGTAATCGAATCCAAAAGAACAATTACATCTTTTCCTTTTTCCACCATTCTCTTTGCTCTTTCTAAAGTAATCTCGGCTACTCTGGTTTGATTTTCCGGCGGTTCGTCAAAATTAGAAGCAACTACTTCTCCTTTTACAGACATAGAGATATCGGTTACCTCTTCTGGTCGTTCTCCAATTAATGCTGCCATTAAATGAACATCCGGAAAATTTTGGGAAATACCCGCTGCCAATTCTTTTAAAATAGTAGTCTTTCCTGCTTTTGGCGGAGAAACAATCATTCCTCTTTGCCCGAATCCAATTGGTGCAATTAAATCAATAATTCTTGTTGAAAGCGGTGTTTTTCCGGTTGTTAAAACTATCTGTTTTTTTGGATAAATCGGAGTTAGATCATCAAAATATGGTCTGTTTAAAGACTCATCTGCAGAAACTCCATTAACTTTTTCTACTTTTAGAAGCCCAAAATATCTTTCTGTATCCTTAGGTGGTCTTCCGATTCCCTCCACGTGATCTGCAGGTCTTAACATAAATCTTCTGATTTGAGATTGAGAAATATAGATATCTCTTTGAGAAGGGATAAATTTTGGCCTTAGAAATCCGTGACCCTCGGGCTGGATATCTAGAATTCCGGCAACAGGATAAGTTGGAGATTGCTGATAATCGTAATTATTCCTTTCACCGTAATCTCTTCTTACAAAACCTCTTCTTGGAGATTCCTCTGTTTTTACCTCGGTAGAAGTGCTTTGGGCATCGCTTATTTCTGCTTGATTTTTTACCTCTTCTGTTTTTACTTCTTCTTTCTTTTCTTCCGAAACGGGTTTTCCAACCATTTCCTCTACGGATGGAGCCTCTTCTTTTTCTGCCGGTTTTTGAACTAATTTTCTTTTAGTAATCATATTCTTAAAATTCTAAATACGCCTTGCGTGTTTGAATTTTATAATCTTGGATCTTATATTTTCCAATTGAATTTCATTAATGTAATTTGGGATTTGCTTTTTTAGAAGGTCTGCATATAGCAGTCTAAAGCACTTTTATTAGACCATATCCCCTTTTCTTTGTCAAGGAGGAAATTTAATTTCCGACCCACAGTACTTAGCGAATAGAATGAGTCGAAGTGCAAAAATACCAAGCAAGACAGGGTATATCAAGAGGGTAATTTGACATCGATAAAAACTTGTGTTATTAAAATCCGAACTAAAACATATGAAAGAAAAATCTGAATTTTTACCCAAGCTTAGAAAAACCATAACCGGTACCTTGATCGGATTTACCTTAACAACAGGCATTGGTGGTTGTATTACTTCGCCTGAAGAAGCAATACCTACTAATAATCCGCCTATATCCGAAACAACACTTAATTTAGACGAATACACAAAAGATCCCGAAGCAAATATTTTCTCCAAGGAATACGATATTCTAATTTACGGTAATAATATTTCCGGAATCGGAGTAATAAGAGGACTTGAAAAAAGCTGTTCGGATTTTAAAAATCTAAAGATCGCATTGATTGGAACAGCAGATTATCAACAAGGAGCAATATCAAACGGTCTTTGCATAGAAGATTTATACGAAGGTGATAGAACCGCCAGTGGTTTTTACAAAGAAATTCGTGATGCCGTAATAGAAGAATATAAAAAAAGAGGGTTAAGTGCTAAGAATAATGAAGGACGGCTTGTTTATGAACCAGAGGTTATACAAGACATATTAGAATATTTTGTCAATAGACCAAATATTACTTATTATTCTGCGCACTTAAAAAAGTTTACCGACAAGCATCTTTTAGTAGATGATAATGGGATTAACTTAAGATTAGGGGCTAAGTTTTTTGTTGATGCAAGCGTAGAAGCGGATTTAGCAAGATTAATGGGGGCAAGTTATAGAACTGGCAAATCAGAAAATATTTATAATGACTATTCAGAAAAACCGCCTAAGCCTTCTTTGGAAAATAATTTTAATTCACCACAGGCAATATCTGAACTTTTGACGCTTGAGATATTTGACGTACAGGCTCCAAAAATAGCCGAGATAAATTTACCTTTTTATGACAAAACAAGTTACGATCCTGAATTGTTTAAAAAAATTGATGTCTCGCACTTTAGAGAATCGTGGTCCATGAAGACAGCAATTTTACCACCGGGCAATAAACGGGAGTTAAATGAGTTCTGGACAGATCTTTTCGATCCACAGGCAAGTTATGACTGGTATTTTGGAACAGCAAAAGATCGTGAGCGAATAAGAAAAATCGTAATTAACCGCGCCGTTAATTTTGTAAGATATTTGCAGGAAAACGGTTTTCCGGAAATTGGTATCTCCAATGTTAACCCCTACCCTTATATAAGAGGAGAAATTAGAATTATAGGAGAAACTACTTATACGGGAAAAGATGTTAAGCTAGAAAGAAAAATAGACACTATAGCAACAGGCGCATATGCAACTTTTGATCGCCACAGCGCAATTGGAGAATGTCAGCATTATGGTTTTTCTTACGTTCACGTACCAATGGGCTCACTTATTCCTGTTAATATTAATAATTTATTAGTAACATCCGCTATTTCAACTGATTGCCTTGCTTATAACTCTGCAGTAAGAATGGAATCGGTAAGAGCAAATACAGGCTATGCAGCTGGAGCAATAATAGCAGAGGCAATAGAAGATGAATCCGATATAAAAAATGTTATTTATGAAGAAGTTTCGGAAACGCTTGAAAAAATTGGTTCAGATTTAAGGCTTCCTTAAACACTTGACATATCCTATAATATGTGATATTCTCTACCCATCTATATATAGTACTGTCTATCAGTACTATTTTTGTAAGTATGAAAAAGTTTTCAATCTTATCTCTATTTGCCATAAGCTATATGCTATTAGCTAGTTCTGCTTTAGCAAATACCTCCTGCCAGACAATTTATGGCGGAGGCGAAACCTGTATTACAACAGGAAATTTAATTTTAAATAAGACCGTTCAGAATCCACAAAACGGTTTATATGTAGAAAACCTTAATATAAACGATCCAAGGTATTCTCCAAATCAAACTGTAAGCTTTCAGATTACTATTAGAAATACGGAAAACGCTGTTCTTTCCAAAGTAGAAGTAAAAGATATACTTCCCCAGTACGTTACATTTGTATCAGGACCGGGAAGCTATGACGCAAACACAAACACCGTAACTTTTGAGATAAAAGATTTTCCTAAAAACGAAGCAAAAACTTACACTATTCAGGGAAAAATTGCTGATACCTCAAAGTTTCCTTTTACAGAAGGTGTAACTTGTGTTGTTAACCAATCTATAATGAATGTTTCAAACGGACAGTCAGCCCAAGATAATGCCCAATTTTGTATTCAAACTAAGGTTTCGGTAACTCCAACACCAGTTATAACAACAAAAGGTGGATTACCGGTCTATCCTGCGCCAAAAATAGCTTCAACTCCGTCAACGGGACCGGAAATGTTGCCTCTATTAGCATTGGTTCCAAGCGCAATAACGGGATTTATTTTAAGAAAAAAATCTAAATAATAATTTACCTATAAGGAGGTGAATAATGTATGTCACATAAAGAAAGAGATTTAAGTTTAAATCAAAGAGCAAGAAAAACCGCTGCAAAAATTGGAGTAGCAGTAATGCTTGGCGGAGCAGCTATCACAGGAATTAGTGGATGCAATGAAACAAAATATAGTGTTCCTCATCCTAATAAAACAGGAGAAACTATGATTTTAACAGGAGAACAATATGCTTTATACGAAACGATAAAAGGCACTCCTGAAACATCAGAAGCAGCTGGAACACCAAGTTCAACGACTACTACAGCCGTTGAGTCAACAAGTACAACATCTACCACTATTCAAAATAAAGAAGGAGTAGAAGTTGCTCAAAAAAGCGGAGATACTTGGAAATTAAAAAATCCTGACGGACAAGAAGTTTATCTTAGTCTTCCGGAAGGGTTTTCACCGGATAAAGATTTAGTTATTCAAAACGACCTTAAAATGAACGACATAAACAATGACCTTTCTGTCTATAAAGATTGGGACAATGTTATTCACAAGGTTGCCGGATATAACTATGACGAGAATGATTTTTCTGGAAATGTAGATTTCTTAGAAAATGTCCAAGGAGATATGTGGGCATGGAGAGTAATTCAAGGAGAAGAAGTAGAAGTTCCCGGAATTGGACACCTTAAGGGTGACGAAAGAACTTCTGTCGTAGTACTTGTTTTAAATCTTCAACCACGCGTTATAGCTTGGGACAAAGATGGTCTAGGACCGGTATTTTGTAAGCATGGATTTACTGCAACCGGAAGAATCTGGGATGCAGGAACTCCGGAAAAAATAGCAGAAACCGAAGAACTTCTTGGAGGACACTGGTTATTCAGGCAAAAAGAAGGAACTCCGGAAAAAAGCTATATTGGTGTAACTGACGATCCTGAAAATGCTAAAAGAACCTTGTATGTAAGCGTAGCTTACAGACAATGGGGAAACAACGAAGACGGTACACCAAGAGAACAATTTCAGTTATTAAATGCAAAATTAGTTGATTTTAATAAATAACTGATTTAAAAAAATAAACAGGGTAGGATTTAATCTTTCTACCCTGTTTTTTATTTGACTGATAATTTTATTTGTGTTAGAATTATTTTTTAAATAAAAATGACAACTGCCCTACGATAAATTATTGATTTAGCCTCAAATTTAATTAAATTTTATGAATAAAGATAAGCCATTAATATCCATTTTATTACCCGTTCATAACTCGGGAATGTATTTGGAATCGTGCTTGGAAAGCCTTATAAAACAAACTTATAAACAAATTGAAATCATTGCCATAGATGACTTTTCTAACGATAATTCAAGAAAAATCCTAAATAAATTCAAAAAGCTCGATAAAAGATTAAAAATCTATAAAAATGTAAAAAGATATGGCATAGCAGTAACTTTAAATAGGCTCATCTCCAAAGCCAAAGGGCAATTCGTTACGGTGATGAGCTCTGATGATATAATTGCCCCTCAAAAGCTAAAAAAACAGATTAATTACCTTTTGCAAAATCAAAACATTGTTGCTGTTGGAAGTCAATGTGCATTTATAAACGAATTTAATAAAAAAATCGGGTTCAGTAATTTTCCATTAGAAAGCGAGGCAATTTATCAAAATCCATTACACGGAATAAATATGCAGTTTGAAACGGTATTAATAAACAAATCGCTTCTTCCAAAAGATATATTAAAATTTAATATTAATTCAAGACCGTTTATCTTTAGCGATATTTTTATGAAGCTTATTCCTTACGGAAAACTTGCTAACCTAGATGAAGTCCTGCATCTTCATAGAAGAAACCCAAATGAATATTTTGAAGATCTTAAAAAGAATATACTATCTCTTTTTAAACTTTGGTTAAGGTCAAAAACATTTTACTCTTATCAACCTCCATTTCGATCCTTCTTCTCCCCTGTTATAAAATCTGTATATAATATATAAGATATGCCTAAAAAAATATTGGCAAATTATCCGATTGTTTTTTTGTTAATTATTTCTCTTTTTCTTTGCTTTGCAAACTATACCCCAAATACTTTTTTATCTGGCTGGGATACCTTACATCCAGAATTTAATTTTGGGTTAAACTTTCAAAGAATTATCAACGGGGTTTTTAGAACAGAACAAGGATTGGGCACACTAGCTATTCATTCTCATATGGCGGATCTTCCGCACATTTTTATATTGTTTTTAAGTCATTTTTTCCTTCCCTTAAGCTTCCTTCGTTATTTTTATATCTTTCTTCAGTTAATAATCGGGCCTATTGGCGTTTATTTTTTTCTTTATAAGTTTATTACAAAAAGTAAAACCAATTCGTTTTTAGGTGCTCTTTTTTATTTATTAAATTTGGGGACTATGCAACAGTTCTTTGTTCCTTTTGAAATGTTTACTGTCCAGTATGCTGCGTTGCCATGGTTATTTTATTTTACAACCGAATACCTTGAAGAAAAAACTAAAACTACAAAAACATTAATTTATTTTTTTATTGTCAGCTTATTCTCGTCACCAATGGCTTACGCTGCAACACTTTGGTACTTATATTTTTTATGTCTATTAATCTATGTTTTCTTTTTATCTGTTCCAAAAATTATCAAGAAAAACTTTTCTGTTTTAAAAAAAATCTTCATCATAATTTGCTTAACTATAGCTTCTAATTCATACTGGATATTCCCTAATTTATATGCTGTTTTTACTAAAGGATCAGAAATTGGAGCAGCAAATATTAATAAATTATTTTCCGAACAAGCATTCCTTTATAATAAAGAATTTGGAAACATTCTTGATATTTCGCTTTTAAAAACATTCTATTTTGATTGGGGAATTTATGCAGGAAACAGTAAGTTTAACAATTTACTTCTTTATTGGATAAATCACTTAAATAATCCCTTTGTAATCCAGATAGGTTTATTTTGTGCAGTTATGGGTGTTATTGGAATTATTTATTCTATTTATTTAAAAAATAAAGTTGGAATATCTTTTTTACCCATTCTTTTTATTTGCCTTTTTTTTCTAATAAACGATAATTTTCCAACCGGTGGAGTTTATATTTTTCTCCAGAACCACCTTCCTCTTTTTAAAGAAGCGCTAAGGTTTCCTGGCGATAAGGTTTTAGGACTATACACTTTAGTTTTTGCCGTATATTTTTCTTTTTCTATACGGCTTCTGTATTCGATTATCAAAAAAGTCAAATTTACATTCTTAGCTAAGGGTCTTAATTTTATTTTTATTATAAGCATTTCCGTTGCTTTGATTTATTATATGCTCCCTGCTTTTAGAGGTCAGCTAATTAGTCCATATATGCGCATTTCTATTCCACCCGAATATTTTGAAATGTTTAATTGGTTTAATGGTCAAAAAAATGAAGGAAGAATTGCGTATCTTCCGGTTAACTCACTTTGGGGATGGGAATATTATAAATGGTATGAAGAAAAACTAAGTTATCAAGGGGCCGGATTCATTTGGTTTGGAATAAAACAGCCAGTATTAGTAAGGGATTTTGACCGTTGGAATTTAAAAAATGAACAATTTTACAAAGAAATTTCTCACGCTGTTTACTCAAATGATTCTGATCAAATTAAAAATTTAATCGATAAATATCAACTTCAATATTTTTTACTAGACAAAAACATTATTGCTCCAGAGAATTCTGAAGAAGTGCTTTTTTACGCTGGGATAGAAAAAATGTTAAAACAACTAGAAGATGAAAATATTCTTGAAAAAGAAACAACATTTGGCAAGATTTATATATATAAAACTAAAAAAGAGTACAAATACAAAGATATTTTGAGGGATTTACCAAATCTTATGCCTGTAGCACAAAATTTTCCCAACGATTTCGGCTATGAACAAAACGGAAATTACTTTTCTTCCGATAAAAATAACTCAATAAATTATCAATTTAGAAATGTAAACGATAATCAAGAAAAGATTCTACAATCAAGAATTAATATTGATAACAATGGTATAAAAATTAAACTTTCAGATAATAATTTTTTAAGCCCTTCTTTACTAGAAACCGAAAATAAAATACCCGCAAGCGTTTTAATTGAAAAAAATAAAAATTATTTAGACATAAAGATTTATCCCCTGCTTCCATATCAAGAAGCAAATAAAACAGCTGTTCCATTAGTAACAACTGTCGATATTTCAAAAGATCCTAACTTTGTGCTAAGTATCAATAACTATAATTTTGTAATTAATAATCTTAAAGAATATCAACCGGTTTTTCTCGGGAATGTCTTTTTAAACACCACAGATAAAAATCCAATCTCCGTTTATTCACTAAAACCAGATCAAATAATAACTCCTGATTTTTCTAAAATAAACTTCTCTGTTAACCCTTGCTTTGTAGAAAAAAATGCTAAATTTTTCGGCGTTGAATTAGAAGAAAAAAAAAACAGTTTTTCCGTATTTGCTAAAAAAATTCCTCTTTGTATCACAATTCCGCTCAGAAATATAATTACGGACTACAATATTTCTGAATTTTTATTAAGCTCTGATTATGATTACAAAGGGAAAGCTGATCATTTATTTTGTTTGGCAAATCTAAAAAACGGGTCTTGTATGGATTATGTTTCAAGAAATATCACCCAAGGGTTAGTAAAACCAAATTTAAACTACTTTGGACTAAATAAAAATAGCGTTGAAAATCTCGCAATAAAAATTCAGCTCAGTGAGCTTTCCGGATTCCTGACGGAGAAAAACACATTCAGTAATTTTTTAATTGGTGTTACGAAACCATTTTATTTTACTGAATTTTCAAAAGAATTTATGGAAAAATCCTTAGGTGAATTAAAAAATATTAATTCACAAATGATTAATATTCCTTTTTCGGGAGACAATCAATTAAGTAGCGATATAACAAAACTTCCCATAACCGATGTTAACTGCAAAAAAGATCCTTTTTCTATAAACAACAGTCAAGAAAAAAGTGTTCTTAAGGATCAATCGCAAAAATACATTCGTTATTCATCTATGAACGGGTCCGCCTGTGATCATTTTTCCTATTCAAACTTACCCACAAATCAGGCTTATTTAATTTCCGTTGAATCAAGGAATGTTTCCGGATTGCCAATGACATTGTGCGTCTTAAATCAACAATCAAAACATTGTGATATTTATGCAAATTTAACTAAATCGTCTTCTTTTGTGAAGGATATTTTTCTGCTTCCACCCATGGCAGACTTTAAAAACACTGAAACCGGCTACGATATAAGCTTTAGTAATCTTGGAATCAAAGGAACAAAAACAATTAATGACTTAAAATCTATTCAAATAATTCCGATTCCCTATCGATTTTTATCCAGCCTTAAAACCCAAACATTAGATACAACAAAAGATGTTTTCACGCTTTTTTATACCTATGATAATGATTGGATAGCTTATCAAATAAAAAATGATAGCTTCTGGCAAAAAAATATTCCCTTTATTTTCGGCAAAAAGCTTAATGAGCATGTATTGATAAATAATTGGGCTAATGGCTGGATCTTGAATAATTCTTCCGTTAACGATAATGATTCAGAATTTGTCGTAATCTACCTACCTCAATACCTTGAATACTTAGGTTTTTTAATACTTATTCTATCTTTTGTAATTCTGATTATTAAATCTTCTAAATCCAAATAATTATTGATTTTAAATAATCAAAATCGTCTCTAGTTTCTTTCCCCATAGTTATCCACATTTTTTTATGATGTATTTAATTTATTGATTTAACAATCTAATTTGAAATAATATTACTATGAGATTAGCTAATTTTTTGCTATTTTTTGCTATAGGTTTGACAGACTTGACAACCTATGCTAAAATCCAAATTAAGTATGAAATTTTCTTTCTTAAGATCAACCAAAAAAACAGCCAGAAAAACTATTTCTGATTACAAACAAGAATATCTGGTAAGACAAGGAAGAGAGCAATTTAAAAAATTAATGGAAAAAGGGCTTGGGGTTCCAGTCGTTTTTTTATAAATTAACAGACTGGCGGAAAAAAAGAGCATCGCTTTCGTTACTCAAGTTATGATAATTTCAGGTACGATAAGCAATGCTCTTGGAAAAAGGGCATTTAGTTCCTTAGGCAGGAAATAAACTATTTGCCTTGTTGTTTTTTATAACAAAAATAAATAAATTGTCAAGTAAAATTGATGAGGCTAAAAACTAAAGTTTTTATTGATATTACTTGATATATTTTGATTTAAAAAATACCCCGATTTAAGATCGGGACTAAATCAAAATTATAAAGGGGATACGATTATTGCCTGTCCCGCAATATTGCTCCTTAAGCCGCGCTACGAATAGTAGGTAAGGCGAAAGGTAAAGATATGTTGGGAGACAGGCTCCGAACAAAGTCTTTTATAGGTTGCAATGGGGTGGGAATATTGGGCAGGTATTCCCACCTCTTTAGAGCTTGTAAAAAAAATTTGTACGGAGCAAATAATCGTATCCTCTTTTTAGTTTCTTAGATTTTTTTTGCAAATAGAATACGACCGGCAGTAGTTTGAATTACTCTTGCGATCGCAACATTCACTTCGTGGCCGACATCCAAAGCTGCATTCTCTACCACAATCATTGTTCCATCGTCAAAGTAACCTACTCCCTGAGTTATATCTTTTCCTTTATGCAAAATTTTTATATGAAGAGATTCTCCGGGAACTGCGGTAATTTTTAATAAATTCGCCAAATTATTAATGTTTATTGCGATAACATTGCTAATATTTGCCTTTTTTTCCAAATTGTAATCACAGGTCACAATTTGCCCTCTAGTTATTTTGGATGCCCTTATTAGTCTTTCATCCACTTCTGTTATCTTGTCGAGTCCTAAAGCCTTTTCTTGACCTTCAGAAAATACTGTAATTGTTATACCCTTCTTTTTCTTTAATTTATCTAAACTTTCAAGACCTCTTCTTCCCCGCTCTCTTTTTACCAAATCTTTTGAATCGGCAATATGCTTAAGCTCAAGCAGAATACTTTCCAAAATAATAAAATTGTGTTTATAAAATATTCCTGAATTTACTACGTCAAAAATTCTTCCATCTATTATCGCTGATGTGTCTAAAAAAACTGCATTTTCTATTTTTTTAGCCTTTTTTTTTCGTTTTTTTGACTTTCTTTTGGGAATTGTCCTTGCCACTCTTTTTGCAACCTCTTCTGCAAAAAGACTTATAAATTTAGGCGAAAAAGGAACCGGCCTACCCTCTTTTTCATCTTTTTTTACTTTTCTTATTTCTCTTGCTGTCATATTTATTTAGGATTTTCCAAACTTCTTAATACATCATTTAGTCCCTTGAAATCTAAAGCTGTAATTATTTTTGTAAAACCCAGTTTTTTTGCCTGCTTTATTCTTTTTTCCAAAAATGAAACACTTCGAAGTTCTCCCAAAAGCCCAACCTCTGCAGCCCCCACTGTTTTTTCCAGAATAACATTTTTAAAGCTCGAAAAGACTGCAAGGCAAATCCCAAGATCTGCCGCAGGATCGGAAAGCTTTAATCCTCCTGCAATATTTACAAAAACATCCATTTGCTCAACCGGAATCCGACAATGTTTTTGCAAAACCGCCAATAAAAGCTCCAGTCTTTTATAATCAAATCCAGATGCAACCCTTCTTGGCATTGGAAGTTTTGAATATACAACTAAAGCCTGGATTTCTACTAAAAATGCCCTTGTTCCTTCAAGTGTTGCAACCAAAACTGAACCAGGTGCTTTATTTTTATTTTCGCCTAAAAATATCTGTTCTGGATTTTTTACCTCCCCCATTCCGTTTTCCTGCATGGTGAAAACTCCCACCTCGTCAACGGGACCAAAGCGATTCTTAAGACTTCTTAAAATTCTTGTACCCGTATTTTTTTCTCCTTCTAAAAACAAAACCGTATCTACCATGTGCGACAAAACCATCGGACCGGCAACCATTCCCTCTTTTGTAACATGACCAACTATTACAACCGGAATATTCAAAGATTTTGCAAGCTTTATAAACTGCAGCGCCGCATACCTAACCTGGCCAACTGAACCAGATAAACCGGAAAGATTTTCCGATTCCATTGTTTGAATAGAATCAATAATCACAAAAACTGGCTTAATATTTTCTATCACTTCTACGATTGCATCCGTGTTGGAAACGGAAAGCATTAAGAAATTATCGTGATTTAAAGCTTTACTAAGTCTTAATGCCCTAAGCTTTATCTGATCTTCCGATTCTTCTCCTGATACATACAATACTTTTTCTGTTTTGTTTATCTGACTAATTTTTAAAGCAGACTGAAGCAAAAGAGTTGATTTTCCGATTCCTGGATCACCTGCCAAAAGAGTTACGCTTCCCAAAACTATTCCTCCTCCCAAAACTCCGTCCATTTCCGAAAATCCGGTTAAAAGCCTTTCCCCTATTCTTGGACTAATTTCCGAAAACGTCTTAGGATTAGTTGTTTTTGATATTTGATTTTTATTTTGTATTTTTGATTTTTGATTTTTAAATTCACGAAGGGTATTCCATTCTCCGCATTCCGGACATTTTCCCAAAAATTTCGGGGAGTCATAACCGCATTCTTGACAAACAAAAGAAGTAGATAATTTCATAAATCTAGTTACTAAAACTAGTTACTAGCGATATCCGATTGGCTTCTCTTTAAGAACAGGAATAAGAATTATCCTATGCTTTTTTTTATCTACCTCAGACACCGTAGCGGCTATAGATGAACCAACACTGTAAGTTATTGTTGGTGGAATTTTTTCTTTTTTAATTAAACCCTCAATTTCATCTCCTAAATCAACTAAAACACCTGTTGTGAGTACTTTTATTACTTTTCCGGAAACTTTTTTATCCGTAGTAAATTGTTCCAATTTTTCCGTTAACGGATCTTTTACAAGTCGCTTTAGAGAAAGATTTATTCTTGAAGATTTTTTATCGAAACCTATTATCATTGCCTCAATCTTATCGCCTGGTTTGAAGTTTTGGGGAATTTGGCTTATTTTATCCCACGAAATTTCGGAAATATGAATAAAACCCTCTACGTTACCATCCTCTGATGCAAAAGATGTAAAAATTCCAAATGGTGTAATGTTAGAAATTGATGAACTAATTTTTTGATCAATCCTAAGTTTTTTAATTGCCTTATCGAAGTTATCTGATCCGCTTATTGCTTTATTGGAAAAGATTACTTTTTGATTTATCCTACTTAATTCCAGTATCAAAACATCCAATGTTTTTCCGACCAATTCCTGTCCTGTTTCTGCAAAAGAAACTTGAGAATTTGGTAAAAATCCACTTATTCCATTATCTGAAGAAACTAAAAATCCTCCTTTTGTTGAATCGTTAACATTAATTTTTATTGCTTTTTTATTTTTATAAAGTTCTGAAAGCCTATCCCATACTTTATCGCCTATAAATTTTCTTAAAGATACAACAGTATTCCCCATATCTGATTCCGGATTTAAAACCGAAACAGAAACTTTATCCCCTACTTTTAATGATGACAATAAGTTTTTTAAAATTTTTCTGTCTTTTTCTAAAACTACTGCCTCTGTTTTAGATCCAATATCAACCAAAATTTCTTGTGGGGTTAATTTAGTAATTATTCCTTCTATTACTTCTCCTTTTTTGAGGCTAACAAAAGAAGCTTTTGCTGATTTCATTAAATCAGCCATTGTAATCGATTTATTTTTTGTTTTTGTATCTGCCACTCATTAATTACCTTTCTCTTGAAGATTATGTTAAGTATAACACAATTTTACGCATTAAACTAGACTTATTCCGGTCTTGAAGTTATAAATGTTCTGCAAAATTTCTCTTCCGAAAGATTTTCTACATCAAAATCGTTAATTAATAATCCGCTTGGATAGTAATTAAGATAATATTTTTTACAAATTGAATCATTGTAAATTTTATATCTTCCTCCGCCATCCAAAAGACCAGAAATAATTATGTATGGGGAATCTTTTTTAAGACTACCGCATTCCTGATCATAAATAGCAACATGTTTTTTACTTGAGAAGTCAATAGTTCTATCACAGCTTACAAATTCAACGTTTCCAATAACATATTTTTTAGCCGATACTGCTTCTTTTACCTGATTGAATGTATCTCTTGAATATATTCCGCTGTAAAAAAGGTATTTTTTAAAAAGATCATAAGATCTCGTACTGTAAACAATAATTTTTTGATCATTTCTATTTGCCAATTTTATATATTTTGAAGCAATTCTTATATAGAAATCAAAATTTCCTTTTAAGGAATACTGAAAAAAATAAGTGTTTAAAAAGCTAAAAACAGAAATTAAATAAATAATTGTTATTAAAAATGCCGATAAATATTTAAGCTTTTTATTATTAAACAAATTTATAAATTCGCCTAATCCAAAAGCGATAAACATAATTAAAAATGGGAAAATTAAGAAATTATGCGGAGTAAAATTGTCTATTCTTACTTTGTGAAATAAATGAGGTAATGCGCCGATAAAAATAAAACCCAGGATCAGAAAAGTTAGTTTTTTGTTTTTAGAAGCAAGAAAAACAATTCCTAATATTAAAAATGGTAAATCTATATAGTAAAACAGTCCGTGGTTTTCAAAGCCGACAAATTGATCGGAAGAAATAAAAAGATAGTCAAACGAAAAAATGTTTATAAATTTAACTGCCATTATTTTTGATAAAACCGTAAATTTATTTTCTAAAATATTCGTTAATGGAGTTTGGATTGAATTTTTTCTTACTTGATCAACTTGTCTTGCAATTTCCGGATCGCCTAGATTTATTATTTCGCTCGTTCTTGATTCTCCAGGGCTTAATAACAAATTAATACAAAAAAACAAAACTAATACAAAACAAAAAATAAAAACTATTAAATATTGCTTTAAAAACTTTTTATTATTTTTAAAATAAAGGTAGATTAAAATAAATAAAACGAGTGGAATAAAAATTAATTTAACTGCAATGTAAGAATAAAAAACCAAAAACAATGAAGGGATTGACCATAATATTTTCCAATTTTTTGCAACAAGCAAGATGTAAAAACTTACCAAAAAAAAGAACAAAGCAGGTACCATCTCGTAGTTTGTCCTGCCAATAAAAACTTGCCATGGGTTTATACAAAAAATTAACCCTGCGATAATTGCTGTTTTATTATCAAGTAATTTTCTGGTTACTAAATAAATTAACAATACGCTAAAAATACTCATTAAAGCATAAATAGTCTTTATGCTAAATAGCGATAAGCTTCCAAAAGAAAAAGGATAAAGTAAAAAATAAGGAATCTCTGCTTGATGCTCTCCTTGTGGATATTGAAAGATAAAAATTGATAAAGGATTCCATTTGCCGGTTATATCTGTTCCATTTATCGTCATTGCCTTTGCAGTAACAATATATGAAAGCTCATCTCCTCCAATTGCATTTGGCACTTTATCAAGCCACAAAAAACGAAGAACGAATGACAGTAAAATTATTAAGGTGATAAAAAAATATTTTCTACACACTCAATTACAAATATAACATAAGTTATATAAACTTGAAATTTAATATCAAAACAAGTATTATGTCCAAGATAAAATTAGATGAATAAAGAAGTAGGGCAATTCGTCGCCCCACCAGCTGAATTTAAGTCAAAAACAAAAAAAGCACCGGAGGGACTTGGAAACGATGGCGATAGTCATGGAAATAAAATTAAGGCTAAAAATTTCCCTTTTGGAAGATCAAGGCATAGCTTAACAACTCAAACACCTGAAGGCATTCCAGGTTTTAACCAGGATTCTAAATCGACTGAACCAACAAAAACAATACTCGATCAAATAGAGACCGAGGGTGATCCAGAGCTAAATTTAGATTTTGATGTTTCAGAAAACGATCAATATGCTGGAGATTCACTACAGATTTACTTAAGGGAAATTAACAAAATTCCACTATTAACACCCGCCGAAGAAAAGGAGCTTGCGCAAGAAATACGAGAAGGAAATCAAACTGCAAAAACACAATTTATTGATGCGAATCTCAGGCTGGTTGCTTCAATCTCTAAAAGATATCGCCCAAAATATATGTCTAGATTAGATTTAATTCAAGAAGGAAACGAGGGATTAATAAGAGCCGTTGATAAATTTGATTACAAAAAGGGGTATAAGTTTTCAACTTATGCCACTTGGTGGATTAAACAAGCAATGGAAAGAGCAATTAGGAATCAAGATCGAGTTATTAGATTGCCTGTTCATATGGGTGAAATAAGAAACAGGTTTTTAAAAGCTACTTCAACACTTGAACAAGAGTTGGGTGGCACCCAACCAACCATCGAACAAATCATAGAAAGATCCGGATTATCTATCGAAACAATCAAAGCTTGCTTAGACTTAACTAATACTGATGTTATTTCGTATGAAGCAAATTTTGATATTGGAAAAGATGGAGATAGCGAAGGCACACTGGAAGCGGTTATACCTTCAAAAGATGATCATATATTAGATGCTATTGAGTCACTTGATTATACAAATTTCATGCATCAGGCAATGGCTTCCCTTTCTCCAAGGGAAAAAAAGTACTTGAGTTGAGATTTGGCTTGAACGGGCGTGAACCACAAACAATAGAAGAAGTTCAAGCACATATAGGTGTAACACGAGAAAAAGTTAGGCGAATTGAAGCAATAGCTTTAGACAAAATGAAAAAACATGAAGGTTTGTTAATAGGCTATTTTGTCGCTTGAAGAAAAAAATCTCCCGGCAATGACCTATTTTCCCCCCAGTTAATGGTAGTATCGTAGGCGCTGAAGCGTTTCACTTCTCTGTTCGGAATGGGAAGAGGTGTTACCACTTCGCTCTAATCACCAGGAAATTCTTTTCTTCAAATCCCGATTAAATCGGGACAAAAATTAAAGTGCTCCGTCGGCTGACGGATGTTTAGCTTTTTGACAAACGAAGAAAAGTAATGTTTTTATTTACTCCGATTAAATCGGAGTTTAATTCTACTCTTAAACCATTAGTACGGGTAAGCTTAATACCTTACGGTACTTCCACCGCCCGCCTATCAACCTTGTAGTCTACAAGGGGTTTCTTCCGCCTTTCGACGGAACGAGATCTAATCTTGGAGTCTGCTTCCCACTTAGATGCTTTCAGCGGTTATCAGTTGGGAATATAGCTACCCAGCGTTGCTCTTTTTTGAAACAACTGGCACACCAGGGATTCCCCCATCCCAGTCCTCTCGTACTAGGGACGGCTCTCCTCAAATCTCAACGGTTATACAGGATAGAGACCGAACTGTCTTGCGACGTTCTGAACCCAGCTCGCGTACCACTTTAACGGGCGAACAGCCCGACCCTTGGGACCTTCTCCAGCCCCAGGATGTGATGAGCCGACATCGAGGTGCCAAACCGCATCGTCGCTGTGAACGCTTGGATGCGATCAGCCTGTTATCCCCGGGGTAGCTTTTATCCGTTAAGCTCCGAGCCTACCACTAGGCTACGGAGGATCACTAACACCTGCTTTCGCACCTGCTCGACTTGTAGGTCTCGCAGTCAAGCTGGCTTATGCGTTTGCGCTATTACTCCGATTTCCATCCGGAGTTAGCCAACCTTTGTACGACTCCGTTGCGTTGTAGGAGTCAACTTCCCCAATTAAACTGCCCACCAGACACTGTCCCCCTGCCGGATTTTTTAGCGGCAAAGGGGTGATGATTGCTCATTCCAAAGAGAGGTATTTCACTGTTGTCAAAACTCCCTCCTATTCTAAACAATTAGAATAAACTTTCAAATATCAAGCTACAGTAAAGCTCCCGGGGTCTTTTTGTCCATGTATAACTAGGCCGCGTCTTCACGGCCATCTCAATTTCGCCGGGTAGATGTTCAAGACAGTTACTCAGTCGTTCTGCCTTTCGTGCGGGTCGGAACTCGCCCGACAAGGAACTTCGCTCATTATGTTATTCTTAGATTTTTAGATCTAAACTCTCCAATTCGCATCGGAGTTCGGACTATATCTTTCCGCCAGCTGGCGGATCCAACATGTAGTCTCTGAGGGTTTCCTTACGGATCTTCCCTGCTGATTGACTCCACCGAACAGATTGTCACCAATATATGGTACTGTCGGATACTGAGTTATTCCAGCATATAGTTGGATTTCTAAAACACTTCTACTAAGGCAACGAAGTTAGTCACCATAGAACAGTTCACTTTGTTACTTGGACGATTTTAAATACGTCTCTCATGGTCGCCCATGAGGTCGGACTATATCATCTCAATTTCTTGAGGTCGACATATAGTCTCTGAGGATTCTTTAGTTGGAAAAATATCTGTTATTGAATATTTTCTTTTTCTTCCTTTACCTTCGTTTATTTTTTCTCGAAGGTCAATTATTTTTCTTAACCCTAATAGATTTCTATGTTCTCCCTTCTCCATTAATTTTGCCACCTTGCAAAAAAGAGAAAAGTTTCTCGCTTTCGAATCTGATAAAAAAGGGTATTTTTGAAAATAAGGAATAACTTTTTGGATTATATCTAGAGGACTTGTTACATCAAAAGAGTGAAGATTGTCAATCTTTCTTACTTTAATAATTCCACATCCTAATTCTTTTTTTAATAAATTAAGAAGACTTACGTCTTTTTGTGAAACATTAAAACTTAATACAACTTGCCACTTAACTTTATAGTCAAGCTTTCGTCGCATTGAAATATTAAAACTTCCCTCTCCCTCAACAAATCCTGCAAGAAAAAATCCTAATTTTTCCTGATTAAAGTCTTTCCTGCTGATTTTCCGCACTGCATTCATTATAACTATAATACTATAGTAGAAGCAGATACTTCAACCGTTCGCTATCTCTAGCTACGGTACGGATGTTCCAGCATATAGTCGACTTTTAAAACTACAACTACCTTTCGGTTCATAGTTACTGCTGCCGTTTACTGGAGCTTATATCAGAAACTGATTCCTTACGAAACTTCATTCCCGATATTTGACTTACCAGCACTGGGCAGGCGTCAGCCCCTATACTTTACCTTTCGGTTTTGCAGGGACCTGTGTTTTAGATAAACAGTCGCTAAGTAGTCTTTTGTTGTAGCCGCGTTCTTACGCGCGGCAAGGTATCTCCCAAAGGTTACACCTAGCTTTTGTGCCGAGTTCCTTGAACATCTTTCTCCCGATCGCCTTAGTCTACTCGACCAACCCACCTGTGTCGGTTTGCGGTACGGTAGAATATGAGTTTTCCCACCTTGCGGCGGGACCAATGAGGCTTTTCTTGAAAACTGAAAGCTACTAAATCGCACCCCCGATAAATCGAGGAAACTTTCATTCGTAACTCAATTAAACAAAATAACGGATTTACCAGTTATCTCTATCTAATTACTTAGACCAATCTTTCGAAAGGCTCAGCTCTTCCAATTTTGACCCCCCCTTGGAAACTCTCATACCCTGTAGTCGAATTTCAACGACTTATCCATCAGGCTACTCCCCCTTTAACTGAGGAACACCCTTAGGACCGACTAACCCTCCGCTGACTTACATTGCGGAGGAAACCTTGGGTTTTCGGCGTCCATGATTCTCACATGAATCTCGCTACTCATACCGGCATTCTCACTTCTTAGCGCTCCACCATACCTTACGGTACAACTTCACTGCACTAAAAACGCTCCCCTACCATCCTTCGCCAAGGCTTCGGATGGCAAGCCACTTCACCATTTTTGGCGAAGGATGAGTCCTTCCGTAGCTCCGTAAGGAGCGTAGGGGGACCACTTACCATGCAAAGTCTTGACAAAGGATCTCCGACTTCGGTAAAGAGCTTATCCTCGATAAATTTTCGGCGCCAAACACCATCCTCCAGTGAGCTGTTACGCTATCTTTAAAAGATGGCTGCTTCTAAGCCAACTTCCTGGTTGTCTATGGAGTTTGACTTCCTTCAAAACTTAGCTCTTATTTAGAGACCTTAGTCGGGAGTCTGGGCTGTTTCCCTCTCGACCCATCAGCTTAGCCCGACGAGTCTGAATAGGACGAAAAACTGCTCTGGCATTCGGAGTTTGATTAGCTACGACAGCTTGCGCCGCCATGAACCATTCAGTGCTCTACCTCCAAAGCGATATAACGTCCCGCTATACCAAAATATATTTCGGGGAGAACCAGCTATCTCTGGGTTCGTTTGGCATATTGCCCCTAACCTCAAGTCGTCTCAACCCATTGCTACGGATACGAGTGCGGGCCTCCCCCCGATTCTCATCGGGGTTCACCCTGCTCAAGGTTAGCTCACCCAGTTTCGGGTCTACTGACTACAACTATCCGCCGAATGGCGGACGCCCAGTTAGAGCACGCTTTCACTCTGTCTTCCCTAGCTTAGCTAGGTTAAACTAACGCTGTAATCAATAACTCACCGGTTCATTCTTCAATAGGCACGACATTACTCGCGCGAAACGCGAGAAATTCAAAAATTAGAATTCAAAATTAAAAATCGAAAGTAAAAATTCAAAACTTTTTAAATTTTAAATTGTACTTTTGCATTTTGAACTTTGCCTTTTGACTTTCTTGTGCTTCGCACAAGCTTTGTCTGCTTGTTAGCCAACAATTTCAGTTCTATTTCACTCCCCTCCCGGGGTGCTTTTCACCTTTCCCTCACGGTACTAGTTCACTATCGGTAGGCTTTAGTATTTAGTCTTGGAACGTGGCCGCCCCAGCTTCCCACAGGGTTTTATCGTACCCCATGGTACTCAGGAACAAACTACCGGAGTCTTTCGTTTTGCTTACGAGTCTTTCACTCTCTATGGAAAGCTATTCCAAGCTTTTCTGCTACAAAAGACCACATCGGATATCGTCTGCCCTACAACCCCCCGATTAAATCGGGGTTTGGACTTTTCCCATTTCGCTCGCCGCTACTTAGGGAATCTCTAATGATTTATTTTCCAGGCGTTACTAAGATGTTTCAGTTCACGCCGTTCCCCACCTATTACTATATAACCCATTGCTGAACTATTTTTATAATAGGTTACTCCGATAAATCGGAGTGGGTTGCCCCATTCGGAAACCGCCGGATCGTAGGTTTATGGCACCTACCCGACGAGTATCGCCGCCATATGCGTCCTTCCTCGGCCAAAGCCTCCTAGGCATCCATTATTGGCATTATGAGTAGAACATATCCCGATTAAATCGGGATACATAAAAACATTCTTCTCTTCGCTTGTCAAAGAGCCAAACTCATTTTTACTTTAGGAAAAACCCTCTCTTACTAGAGGGCTTGTCCCAAAGTATGAGTTCTTGTGGACCCGAGGAGAGTCGAACTCCCTACCTCCTCGTTGCAAACGAGGCGTTCAGCCAGGTAAACTTCGGGCCCGACTTATCGTTTTTAACGATACACCACGTTTAACGTAAACCTTACTTATGAATCCACAAATTAAATTAACGTGCTATAAACAATTAAAGAAGAATCTTTACGAAGCCAGTATAAACCCATTTGGGTTTTTAACTATGTAATTGATTTTCGTCATAAAGAAACCTCTTGATCCCAACATTATTGAGATCCAAGAATTGTTTGCAAAAGCAATCTTACCATAGCTAAAAGGGGGTGTCAATAGGCGGAAAATTAACGACTCATTAACCATTTTTCTACTTCTAAAGCTGCCATGGCGCCAAAGGCTGCAGCAGTTATTGACTGCCTGTATCTTTTATCCATTACATCTCCTGCTACAAATAAACCTGGAACCTTAGTTTTTACACCATCTGAAATGATATAACCTCTTTCATCTTTTTCCACTTGTTTAAAAACTCCTGAACTTGGTTCATATCCTACAGCCAAAAATACTCCATCCAGCTCTATTTTTGCTTCTTCACCTGTCTTTAAATTTTTTATTTTTAATCCTGCTACTCTTTCCTCCCCTAAAACTTCTAAAACTTGTGTATTAAATATTTTTTTAATTTTTGGGTTTGCGTTTACTTTTTCCTGCATCGCAGCACTTGCTCTAAATTGTTCGCTTCTATGGATTATCACTATTTCACTTGCAAACTCAGAAAGTTCCATCGCCTCCTCCATTGCAACATCGCCTCCTCCAATAACGGCGACTTTTTTATTTTTAAAAAATCCTCCATCACAAATTGCACAAATTGAAACCCCGCGACCCAATTTTTCTTTTTCGCCAGGAATATTTAAATATTTTGGCCTTGCTCCAGTTGCAAGTATGACTGTTTTTGATTCATAAGTTTTTCCGCCGGCTGTTAATTTAAAAACTTCGCCAATTGATGGATTCAGGTTTCCATCTGTATAGTTTTCGTTTATGATCTCTGCTCCGAATCTTTCCGCCTGTTTTCTGATGCTTTCCATTAATCGAGGTCCTTGAATGCCTTGGGGAAAACCTGGAAAATTGTCAACTTCTGTTGTTAACATTGGCTGCCCACCCCACTGTTCACCGGCAATTACCAATGTCTTAAGATTTGCTCTTGTTGTATAAATTGCTGCTGTTAATCCGGCAGGTCCGGAGCCAATAATAATTACGTCGTAAATCATAAAAATATCAAAAGTTGAATTAATATTAAACTTTTTAATTTCAAATTACAATTAGCGAAGTGTGATTTTTTCGAAAAGACGTAAGCGAATTGCGGGTCTAAGAAAAAATTACACCAAGTAAAAAGAAATAAAAAATTAATCAGTTTGGGATTTGTAATTTCTTACCCTTAAACTAGTGCTTCTTCTATTGCTTTTTTGTAGTTGTCTTTTGACTGAACTCCGACTAAATGTTTAACCGGCTGACCGTCTTTAAAAACAAAAACTGTTGGAAGACTCATAACATGGAATGCCGATGCGGTACTTTCGTTTTCGTCGACGCTAACTTTACCAACCTTTGCTTTACCTTTATACTCCTGAGCTAGTTCATCTATTATTGGACCAACGGATCTACAAGGTCCACACCACTCCGCCCAAAAATCAACCAATACGGGAATTTCTGATTTCAAAACTTCTTTTTCAAAATTTTCGTTGGTAAAGGTTAGTGCCATAATTTTTGCTTAATTAATGTAGCAGTTAAAAAAAATTGTGTCAATAACAATTTTCTATTAAAAATAAGGTCTTAATAGATCGCAGCAGTTATTCCTACTCCAGCTCTTCTCTTTTTGACTGGAGAAACAAAAACCACTGTTCTAAAAATGCAGAAAGCCCTTTAAAAGGCATTTCTATTATGTAATCAAAAATAAAAATAAAAATATTTATTTGAGACACCCCATTTGTTAAATATCTTCCTACCCTAACAACCGGAATAAAAATAAAATCAACGATGGGAGCGGTTATATTTTTTCTTGGCTCGATTAAATAGATTTTTGCGGATTGATTAATTCTATAAGCAAGAAATGAAGCAATCGCCAGAAAAAACATAAAAACACCAATGCTTAAAATATTAAAATGAAATTTTGTAAGAATAAAAAAGATTGCTCCAAAAGCAATTACAAATGTAGCAAGCCACAGAAGCGTAAATGCAATGTTGGTTAAAGGCTTAATTTTGGTAGGGTTTTTCTTTACCACCAATGTAGAAGCGAATTTTATCTTGCTGCTTACTAAAATTTCTTTAATATAGTTCGTAATTCTATGCGTATTATTTCTATCAGGCGTTTTAATTAAAAAGCCCATTAATGCCATTAAAGTCGGAGGAACAGCAATGTTGGCAATTAACGCTCCCCAAATAATTTTTCCGTAAACAATTCTTTCGAATGTTCCTTCTACTGCGATTGCAAAAAACGCTTTTGTTAACAATATGAAAATAACACTTCTAATAATTGCTCTTCTCACTCTTGATGCAATACCGGCATATCTTGTTTCGCAAATATCGGAAATTATTTTACTTAACTTTGCTTCATCACGATAAAGTTTTTCTACGTTTCCGTTTTCTAAATTCAATAAGTCTTCAAGTATAAAAAATACTGCAGTTTTGTCTTTAACATAATTTAAAATTCTATCTTTGCACCTATAATGAAGCTGATATTGAATTTCTTTGTAGCAATCTAAAAAATTATCGGCTACTTTATTTACGTTTTCCTTATTTATCTCTCCAAAAAATTGTCTAAATAAATGGTACCTTAAAAGCGCTAAGTCGTCTTTTGCAAAGCTTTTGTGAACTGCTATAAAAACTTGGATATCCCTTGTTTGTTCTGTATCATCTGCTATTATAATATTGTCTTTAACAAGCTCAAACATAAAATTGGTCATTTTTTCTTTCCTCTTCATTACACCAAGTTTATGAGCAATTTCAGAAGACATTAATTGGTATATCCACTCATTCACCATTCCTTCTTTAAGATTTTTATATTTCTCGAGTATCTGCTCGCGAAGTATCAAGAAAACATCAATTTCATTTTCTATTTTCTCTATAATTGATTCCGAAAGGGTCTCATCAGCAAAGTATCTTGCCCAAACTAATTCTCTAACCAGAGGCTCTGCTATAGTTTTTCCACTTCCTCCAAGCAAAAATCTCCTTTTTAGAATTCGCTCAATTGCTGCCCGCAAAATCACCTCTTCGTCTCTATAGTCCATAACGTTTCTAAGCTTTTCGTAAATTGATGCTACCTTCGAAACAATCGGATTTACGCTGATTTTTTTGTCGCTGGAAGAAACAGCTTCTGCTTTTTCAAATTCCTTGATTAAAGCTTGTATCAATGGCGAAAATTGTGAATCTTGCATATTTTTATTTATTATATTGGAATATTATTAATGTTTTAAAGCCTTACTTTATTGTTCAATAAATATATTCAATTATTTTATTTATTAACCGCATATTATATTATTTTTAGGTTGCATATTCAATTATATTTATGGTGCGGAAATAATATTCTGGGGTCGACCTGCAATAAATCCATTAATATTAGCAACAGTCGTATCGATTATTTCCGTTAAGGCTTCTTTGCTATTAAATGCGTTATGAGGTGTAATAATTACCTCTTCTCTTGTTAGTAAAACGTGATTTAAAAGTTGTGTTTTAAGATCACAAGACTTTAAAAATTCAGCGGTTAACAGCTCTCTTTCTTCCTTTAATGTTGCCTCTTCTTCTAAAACATCCAAACCAACTGCTTTAAAAATTCCCCGCTCTATTCCCTCCAGTATCGCTTGTGTTTCAATTAAATTACCCCTTGCAGTATTTATAATAATGCATCCTTTTTTAAATTTATCAATGTTTCCCATATTTACAATGTGCTCTGTCTCTTTTGTGTGAGGAAGATGAAAAGTAATAACGTCTGAATTAGCAAATAAATCGTCTAGGCTTTGAGCATACGTTACGTTACTATTTGCAGTCAATGACTCATCTTTTGTTCTAGTAAAAATCAACACCTTCATTCCAAAGCAAAGAGCCATATCTATAATCTTTTTCCCTATGTGTCCAGCTCCAACAACGCCAATCGTTTTTCCGCATAAATCAAAACCAGTTAAATTATCTATTGTAAAATCACCGCGCTTCGTTTGCTCGATAGAAGGAATTAGCTTTCTTGATATTGCCAATATTAGAGCAAAAGTATGCTCTGCGACTGTGTTTCCACCGTATTTTGGAATATTAGAAATGACTATATTTTTTTCCTTGCAGTAATTTATGTCTATGTGATCATAGCCTACCGATCGGGTCGCAATAAATTTTAAATTTGGAATATTTGTTAAAAGCTCATTTGTTAAAGATGAATATATAAAAGGAGATATTATTTCAAAGTCTGCATATTTTGAATAATTTTCTTTATCCAGCTTTTCTTCTGTAAAAACAAGTTCGTGACCAGAAAGAGCGTTTTTTACTAATTCCTCTTCCCATTTTTCTATTTCAAAAAAAGCAATCTTTGCCATTTATATTTCTACTCTAACATTGATTCTTTTGATTTGTCAAACAAAATGAATTAACATATAATCTTTTCTTAAATGAAAACAACAATAATTTTAGTAAGACACGGGGAAACGCTGTGGAATAAAAAGAAAAAACTGCAGGGGCAAATAGATATTCAGCTTTCAAAAACAGGTTTAAAACAGGCAGACTTAGTAGCAAAAAGAGTTAAAACGTTTGGAATAACAAAGATTTACTCCTCTGGGTTAAAAAGGGCTATTCAGACCGCAAATGCAATCTCAAAAGAGCTAGATTTGCCTCTTTTAATTAATGAAGGGCTAAATGAAAGGGCTTATGGAGAACATCAGGGAAAGAGTTGGAAAGACATCAAGCATTATTATAAAGACGAGAAAACATATTTTCATAATTTTAAACCAAACGGTGGCGAATCAAATATTGAATTTGGAGAAAGAGTGATTTTTGCATTAAATAAAATAATCAACGCCAATGAAGGCGAAAAAATATTAATCGTATGCCATAGCGGAGTAATCCATATTCTAATAAGACATCTTAGAAAAATTCCCCATGAACAAGTAACAAATTTTCATTTTCCTAACACCTCCCTAACCATATACCATATTGATAAAGAAAAAATAATAGAAGAACTTTTCGCAGACGCAAAACACATTAAGTAAGTTTTAGTAATTGACAATTTTTTGTAAAAAAAATAGAATATCAATATGGTCAAAAAACCAAATAAAAAAACTTCCGCTTCAAAAATTAAAACGATTTTACCTAAAGAATCAGATTTATCTTATTCAACAGAAGAAAAAAGATCAAGAAAAAAACTATACATTTTACTCGCAATAATAATCCTTGGGGCAATCACCATTCCCCTTCTCTATAGCAAAAATAATCTTAATAAATTTAAAACAAAAATAATTCCGGATGCAATAAAACAAGTAATTAACAACCCAGAAACTAAATTCTCAATCGGCAAAGTTAAAGAAACAAGCGGGGTTTATGAATTTGAATTAACTATCGGAGAAGGTACAAATAGTCAAAAGTACACTTCCTATATTTCCAAAGACGGAAAAGTTTTATTTACTTCCGGAATTGTTCTTAAGAAAGAAGATAAACCTACTCCAACTCCGGTAAAAAAAGCGTCTTGCAATGATTTAGAAAAATCAGATAAACCATCTTTAACTGCTTTTGTTGTAGCAAATTGTCCATTTGGTCTTCAAATGCAAAGGCTTTACAGTAAGGCATTAGGAGAGCTCTCCGACCTTTCAAAATATTTGGAAATAAAATATATCGGTAGCGTAACCGATGGAAAGATTACTTCAATGCATGGAGATGAAGAAGCTCAAGAAAATCTAAGACAGATTTGTATAAGAGAAGAACAGCCAACAAAGTACTGGCCTTATGTATCCTGTTATATGAAGGCAGAGGGACAATCGGCAAATTGCTTAACAACGACGGGAATTGATCAAGTTGCTTTAACAACTTGCACAACAGATGCTAATAAAGGCTTAAAATATGCTCAAGCTGATTTTGATTTAGCTAATAAATTTGGCGTGTCAGGTTCACCAACGTTATTATTAAATAATAAAGAGACTGTTTCTGAATTTGATTTTGGTGGCAGAGTTGCAGATGCGGTAAAACAAATTGTTTGCTGTGGATCAAAAACAAAACCGGCATTTTGTAATAAAACTTTGTCTAAAGAAGAAGTCGCATCAGCCTTCTCCGAAACAGATACTACATCAGGAGACAATTCTTCAGCTAGTTGTAATTAAAAACTTTTCCGTGAAATGTTTGCTAAGTAGGATAATGTTTACTTTTAGGCGTTGATAAAATAGTAAAATCTTCAAAACCCTGCTCTTTTTTAATCCATTCTTTATTTATATTCTTAACAACCGATAGAAATGGACCCTTTCTGCATTGCTCTATTAAACTTTCTAGGTCTTCTTTTGAACCAACCGCCAATACCTCTACCTTTTTGTCGGGCAAATTTTTAACCCAGCCCTTTAAACCAAGTTTAATTGCCTCTTTTTTAACAAACTGCCTGTATCCCACTTTTTGAACATATCCCGAGATTAATAAATACAATGTCATTTTTTCTTAATTTCTTTACTTGCAGTTTTTAACTCTTTTATTTTCCACATAAATAAACCAATCTTATTTCTTGCATTGCTATCGGAAACAAAAGAAAGAGCTTTTTCCAAAATTGAACGATGTACTGTTTTAGCAAGCTTAATATAAAGACTTCTATGCTTATAATCGTCTAATTCTTCTGCTAGGTGGATTCCGAAGGATTGGAATTCGCGGGAAATATATTTGTCCTCAACGGGATTAAATTTTTTTAAGATTTGCTTAACCGACTGCATAAAAATATTATATCAGACTAAATAGTAGCCTCCGAAAGCTTATTTATTAAGGCAGAAACGTCTTTGCGTGCTAAACTAACCTTGAGAGGGGGTTTTAATTTATCTATTGATCTTACAATACCTACTGTTCCATCTTTAAGATTCGCTCTTTTTAAACCCGTTATCTCGGGATGATTGTATATTTCGGGAGCATTCCATGACACTTCTTCACCAATAAAAATTTCTGTATTTAAAGGTAAACCTATTAATGTTTTATGTGCAAGACCTCCTGTTGCAAAAGACATCGAAGCCACATCAAAATCAATTTTTCTTGAAATGAATATGTCTGAAATACGCTTTAAGGTAAAACCATGCAATATAAAATCTGTAACGAGAAGCGCTTTTCCTGAATTTTCGGAAAAGTGCTTTATAACTCTCTCGTCTATTTGTTTTTCAACTTTAACTGGATCAATTTTTCTTGAAGCCTGTATAAATACAGTTGGTAAAGCCTTAGCACCAATTGCTTCTGATATCTGTTTTTGAAATCCCCTAATGGCCAAAGTCGGTATTCTTCCGCTCGTATCATCGCCGATAATAATTCCGTAAATTCCTCTCATAAACCTATCCCTAAGTTGACTACAAAGATTAATCATTGGCTCTTCCATACTCCTGACTATCGTTGTATATTGCGAAGATATCTCTGTTGTTTCTAGTTTTTCCGTCATAACTGGGAATTATAAAAATAAAAAGAGGAAAAATCAACTTATTTTGTGTTAAATCTGTTCATTGATGCTTCAAGTCCTTTTTCAAGGCTCATTTCGATTGCGTTTACTGTTTTTTTAATTAAATCTTTCAGTTTTCCTGCTTCTCCTCTTCCAAAACCCCTTAAAACAAATTCATCAACCGGTAATATTTTTGATTTTTTTATGGGGTGACCGACTCCAAGCCTAAATCTCCAAAATTTATCCGTACCCAAAACCTTAATAATTGACTCTACGCCTTTGTGTCCTGCCGATGATCCGCCAAGCCTAATCTTGAATCCACCAAAGTTTATATCAATATCATCATGGATAACCCAAATATCATCTGTATTAATTTTGTAATAATCAACTACTGACCTTACTGCATTGCCTGATAAATTCATAAAAGTCAACGGTTTTACTAAAACTACTTTTTCTAAAGAAATTAAGTCTTTTCCAACTTTTATTGAATGGCGTCTTTGCCACTCAATCTCCGCAATCTCACTTTTAAACTTTGTGTTCTCTGACCAGTCATTTCTCTTAACCGGTGAAAATTCTCTTATAAATTTGTCTAAAACCGTAAATCCCAAATTGTGTCGTGTTTTTTCGTATCTTTCCCCAGGGTTCCCTAATCCAATGATTAATTTCATAATTCAATAGCCTTTCTAAATTTAGTAAATTATAACATTAATAATTATAATAGACTACAATAGTTTAATAACTTCTTTATCTGTAATTTGTGGAAATTTCTTGTAGAATTGACCGACTGCGTAAAAAATTTTCGGTTTTTTTAAAAAAATTACTATATCAAAATATTTTTTAATATCTTTTAATGTATCTGCTGCAATTACTGGCACAGCTAAAATCACTTGGTTTACCTTTTCTTTTCTAAGATATTTTCGGGCGCACAAAACCGTTGCACCGGTTGCCACACCATCATCTACTAAGATTATTGTTTTTTTAAAAAGTTTTGGAAGCAGTCTTCTTTTATTAAAAATTGCATCTTGTGCTCTTCTCTCATTTTCTTTTATCTTTTTTAATTCATCTCTTTCTTTTTTATTTAAATTTAAAGAATTTAAGATGTCGTTATTCCAAACCACAGTATTTTTAGGACCAACAACTCCAATTGCAAGCTCTGAATTATCCGGTGCTCCAATTTTTTTTACAGCTACTATATCTAACGGAGAGTTTAAATAATTCGCGATAATTCTTCCTAAGATTACTCCTCCCTTCGCAAGAGAAACAACAACAACGTTTTTGTTTTTTACTATCTTTAAAAGCTTAATCGAAAGTTTTAAGGCAGCGTCTTCTCTGCTTTCAAACATTTGATCATATTATACTACTTAAAATCAACATTAAAAAAAGAACCACTCTAAAAAGAGTAGTTCTTTATAAGTTCTAGTACCTTATTTATAATATGACTTAATCTGGAATATAAAATAATACCAAACTAAAGCCATTATTACGCCAAATCCGGAAAGAGAAATTACTGCTGAAAGTACCCCAAGTGCTTCTACCCAAAAAAGCATTGTCCATCCGGACATTTTTTTGTTAAGAAGACCTGGAAACGCAATTAATTCCATCACGCTTGCTACAAGACCGATTACAGTTGCTACGATTAAACCCGTTGCTGCATTAAAACCACCTCCAAGCGCAACTAGCGGAGATGCGACTACGGAAATACCAAATGCAGAAAGCGATCCTAAAACTCCCAAAACACCAAATATTAAAGCCAACCATGGCGTTACCATAACAATAAATTCCTTAATATTTGCTGGAAGAGACGGAAGCTTTGCATATAATTGCTCTAAGTAGGTTACGATTGAATCTAAAGTAGCGCCTTTTTTTTCTGCCATTTTTATCACCTCCCCCTGATTTAATCCTAATTTAAGGCTATTTAAAAGTCAAGACCGAGCTGTGATTTATTAGTTACTATTTTTTCTTTTTGAGATGTTACTTTTTCTTCTTCGCTCCAAATTTTAACAACGCCGTATTCTCCGTCAAAACCGGGTTTTATAACAATGTCTCCTTTTCTTGCCTTACCAATTCCCTCCGCAACTTTTTGTCCGGCGATTTTTGTAATTTCACTCTCTGTTGCCTTTAGTAAAACATTAAATTCCGAACCAAATTCACAACACAACTTTTCGTACAAATCTTTGCTTTTTTGACTGGCAACAGTAGATTTTAGGCTTTCTGCACAAATTTCAATCAACGGCACTAATTTTATAAAAGGCGGGTGTTTTTTATGAGGATCCAATATCCACTTTATTCCGTTACTGTTATGTTTTGCCATTTCTTTAGTGAAATCTGTTCCGTCCCTTGCCAAAACCTCAACCCTATGCATCACTCCCAAAGTCAGCGGTCTTTTACAAACAGGGCAAATAAAACCATTTCTTTTTGTTTCTTCGGGCGACTGGGTTATTTTGCAATTTCTGTGTCCGGAAAAATGATATTTTCCTTCTTCGGGATAAAATTCAATTGTGTAGCTAATCTTTAAATTAGAATTTTTATCTTTTTTAAAAGCGCCAATAAAATCGTTGTAAGAAATTTTATCCGATAACGAAGTAAAAACGGTTGCTTCGCGTCCAAGCTTCATTGGAGAATGCGCGTCGGAAGAAGAAACAATCGTTCTATTCTCTAATTCTTTTATTTGCCAATTCATAAACGGATCACTGGAAAGACCTGTCTCAACTGCATAGATTTCTTTTTCATATTCACCGAAACACTCTTTTATAGAATCAAAACCGGAATTTGAGCCATACAAAGAAAACCACGGAGTCCAAGCATGACATGGAATTAAAAATGTATTATTATCTACGCTTTTAATAAGTTCCATTACCTGAATTGACGTAAGTCCCATAATTGGCCTACCATCAGAAGCAAGATTTACTCCTCTTTTCACAAACTCTTTATTTATTTTTTCGGCGATTTCAAAACTTGGAGCAAAAATTAAATTATGAATTCTTCTTACCCTACCCCCTTGTGAATAAATACTGGAAACTTCTGTTGACAAAATAAACTGAATATTTTCTCCCCCATTTTTCTCAACAAATGATTTTTTTAATTTATATAATCCTTGACTTGATTCTTCTAATTGTTCTCTTATTTCCCTAAACCATAAAGGGTGCGTCCAGTCGGTTGTAGATAAAATATCTATTCCCTTTTTTTCTGCCCATAAAGCAATTATAGGAATGGTCATATCGCGACTAACCGCTCTTGAGTATTTTGAATGAAAATGCAAATCCGCTATATAATCCATAATAATATGCAGTCCAACAATTATCGCTCTTTGAGCCGTGTACAAATAGTACTAAAAAGGCAAAAAGAAAGATATGTTGGACAAATCCGCTATATAATCCATTTATTTTTCCTGCTCCTTATACATCTCTATTAATTCGTTAACCGTAGTTGCATCTTCTGCTTTTTTATCCGAGTTTCTAAAGTTGACAAGGCGAGGAAACCTTAGCGCATAACCGGCTTCTGAATCTGTCTTACCTGCTGTATGGACAGGAGAACGGGTAATCTCATCTGCTAAAACCTCGATTACGATTTCCGGCTTTATCCAAACCGATGGTATTATCGTTGAGCTAACCCTTGCCGGTTTATGATCAACGCTAATCTTATCTGCGCGTTTATGTATCTCTCTCCATTCATCATCCGAAAGACCTGTTCCAATTTTTGAGACTGTTACAAATTCATCTTTTTTATCGTCATAAACACCAACCAAAAGAGCTCCTGCGCCAAAAGCGGTTCTCTTACCTTTCCCTGTTACATAGCCTAATATAACACAATCTATGGTATCCTGAAGCTCACCGGAGGAATGCCTTTTTAGCTTTACCCAATTAAAATTTCTTCCGCCTGCTACATATTTACTGTCGATTTTTTTAATTACTATCCCTTCAAGACCTTTAGATATTGAATCCTCTAAGATCAAAGCTAATGCCTTTGGGTCGGAAATTATTTGGTTCTTAGTTAAAATCAAAACATCATCTTCTTTAATTGTTTCTTTAAGTATCTCCAATCTTTTACTTAAAGGCTCATCTATTAATGATTTTCCATCTTTGTATAAAATATCAAATACAAATGCTTTTAAGGGTAATTTTTGTGCCATCTCCGATATTCCGTGTTTTCTTCTTCTCTTGGTGGTTTCTTGGAATGGTAAAAATTCTTCCGATTCCGTATTGTAAGCAAGCGCTTCCGTATCAAGAATTACAGTATTGGCTTTAACCTGTTTTAGTGTCGCATTTATTAATTCAGGAAACATATGAGTCATATTTTCCAAGTTACGGGAAAACATATAGACTTTTTCGCCATCTTTATGAATTTGAACCCTAAAACCGTCGTATTTATACTGAACATCAACTTTTTGCATTTTTTCGATTGCTTTTTCGGGATTTGGAAGCCTCTCACAAAGCTCTGATCTTATTGGTTTTCCAATTTGCACTTTTAAATTTTCTACAGCCCTTAAACCTTTTGTTTTTAATGTTTGTGCAATTAAACCAAGATCCGAAGTTCTGTTATAAGCTCCTTCCAAAAGTTTTCTTTTTGATTTATCTTGTAAAACCGCTTTTGCTAAACCATCCAGAATTGTTGGATCACCTATCCCAAGTCTTAAATTTCCAAGCGGGATCCTAACAATATATCTCGCCGATAACTTGTCTGAGTTTTTTAAAAGCCCTGCCAAAAGATTTTGTCTTTTCTCAACCGTTCCCTCACCTGATGTTTTTGCAATCAACATCAGTGTTTCAAAAACCTCTTCTACTGTTAAATTTGATTTTTGATATTTAATATTTAACATTAGCTGTTGTACCGCTAATCCCATATCTCCTAAATTTGAATAAAGTTTTAATACTTCATTACGATTTATACTTATTACCGCAGCAACAGCGCTCGCGACTGTTTTTTCCGCCATGCCAATTTCTGTAGCCTCAAAAAATGGAGCAATTCGTCCTTGAGTTAGGTAAACTATTTTATCTATTTCTTCGTCTTTTGCTTCTTTAAATAAATCAGAAAGAATATCAATCAAAG